>CENJ01174072.1_pt1 | contig 13971 bp, 20 predicted proteins | sample 356161 | NCBI WGS metagenome assembly CENJ01 (sample SAMEA2619531, study PRJEB7988) | marine metagenome | biome: marine biome (ENVO:00000447); feature: surface water layer (ENVO:00002042); material: "saline water (ENVO:00002010), including plankton (ENVO:xxxxxxxx)" | depth 5 m
ATTTGCAAGCTCAGTCAGTTTAGAGGGTGGATACAAGGTGGTTATTTTAGATGAAGCTGATTATCTAAATCCCCAATCCACCCAACCCGCTTTACGTGGGTTTATTGAAGAGTTCTCTGCAAACTGTAGATTTATACTTACCTGTAATTTTAAGAATAGAATTATAGAACCATTACACTCAAGGTGTAGTGTTATAGAGTTCGGTATTCCTAAAGGACAAAAGCAAGCAATTGCTGCAGGTATGATGGAAAGACTTGAACATATACTTACAACTGAAAACGTAAGTTATGAACAACCAGTTCTAGCTGAACTGATTATGAAATACTTTCCAGATTTTAGAAGAACAATAAACGAATTACAACGATATGGTGTATCAGGTAATATTGACTCTGGTATACTTGTCAACGTAAATGACGTATCGGTTGGAAACCTAATGAACCATCTTAAGGTAAAAGACTTCCGTAAGATGAGACAATGGGTAGCAGATAATATTGATATTGAACCTGCTGCTATGTTTCGAAAGATATACGATAGCTCAACTGAATATGTAAACCCTCAGTCGATACCACAACTTATATTGATACTCGCTGATTATCAGTACAAGGACAGCTTTGTGGCTGACCATGAACTCAATATGGTTGCATGTCTGACTGAAATTATGGCAGGAGTAGAATTTAAATGAGTAAAGAATTCAACGCAGAAACTGAAGTAGCAATACTGAAGAATAATGTACAGGTTTTGCAACAGCAACTAGCTGAAGCAAACAAGCGTATACTAGAATTAAATAACGAAATCATACAATTAAAAAATGAATCCGTTTGAGTTTATAAAATCAATCAATGATACCAAGAAAGATATCATAGTTGATGATGTATCTGAAAAAGGATACAATCCGTTTATAATCAATAGGAATTTTTCGTTCTTTAATGATACTGTATTATATGCTAACGAAATGAATCGTTATCATCACCTAGACCATCGCCTTCAATTCGATTTTTTTATAAATATAATTAAGAAGAAAAAAAGATGGTCGAAGTGGGTAAAGCCACAGGACATTAACAACCTAGAACTCATCAAACAACATTATGGGTACAGCAACGATAAAGCTAAATCCGTTTTACAATTATTTAATAATGAACAAATAGAAGAGTTGAAAAGAAAAGGATTAAAAGGTGGAAGAACAAAATAACGAAATCAAAAATTGGGTCCCAGCTGACATGTTAGAAGTCACGCTAAATGAACCCGACGACTTTCTCAAAATTAGAGAAACACTTACTCGGATTGGAGTTGCATCTAGAAAAGATAATAAACTATTCCAATCATGTCATATACTACACAAACAAGGCAGATACTTTATAGTGCATTTTAAAGAACTGTTCTTATTAGATGGAAAGCCATCTAACTTAGTAGAGAATGATATAGAACGTAGAAATACAATATCAACTCTCCTAGCAGACTGGGGACTTATTAATATGGTCAACCCAGATGTTGCAAAGGATTTAGCACCACTGAGACAGATAAAGGTTATACCTTTTAAAGAAAAGTCTCAATGGGAACTGTGCCCTAAATACAATATAGGAAACAGTAATAATGGAGAAAAAAATTAAAAGAGCCTGGAAAGATTTTCATAAACTTATGAAATCAGGCAGAATAAACAAAGTAGTTAAAATGTTTGGCATGGAAGCTACTAAATGAAGAATTATTTAAACTGGTAATCAAACTAGTATAAATATAATTGGATGCCACATTAGTGGGTCCGTAAATTAACCTTGCTATTATAGGAGGAAATTAAAATGGTAAGAAATAACTTGAACGTTCCACGTTCACTATTCGTTGGATTTGATACTTTATTCGAAGACTTAGAAAGGATTCATCAAAGTGCCAGGTCTGGAACAGATAACTATCCACCACACAATATAGTTCGAATTGACGAGGAGAAATTCCTAATCGAGTTGGCTGTAGCGGGATTTAAAGAAGATGGCATTAATGTCGAAGTCAAAGATGGCATTCTTAAAATCACCGGTGAAATGGATAAAGACGAGCGTGACTTCGCATTCAAAGGTATATCGTCCCGCAAATTCGAGAAAAGTTTTCGACTCTCAGAATTTGTTGTAATCGACGGTGCTGATTTGAAGGATGGAATACTAGTAGTGTATGCTAGAGTAGAACTTCCAGAAGAGAAGCGTCCTAGAAAGATCGAAATAGGGTCTGCTGGGGCATCAAAGAAAAAGCAATATTTGAAAGGCTAGTATCAGCGAAAACTCAGTAGATATGTAATAAACTATTTACTGGAGATTAAAATGAAATCAATATTAATCCTTATGGATAAGTATGATGACGTTGGTAAGGCCCTTATAGAAGCTATAGAAATGATAGCAATTATGGTAGGAATCTTAGGATTAGCACCTGCTTTAATGTGGTTATCAAGCTATGGTCAGTTATAGGGTCAAACAAAATCATGCGGGGGAGGGAAACTTCCCCCACACTTTTTTTTAAAAAAACAGTGTACATTTGACGTGAACTGTGATATAATATACATGTTATGAAGTTTTATACTAATATAAGTCGTTATGGTAATATGATACTCCTCCGTGGGTACGACCACAATAAACGAATCTCAGAAAAAATCAAATACGAACCTAAGCTTTACGTAAGCACGAATCGTCCTACATCATGGAAAGCCTTGGATGGTACTCCAGTTGGTGAGATGAATTTTGATTCTATGCGTTCAGCAAACGAATGGGTACAACAAAACAAACACACAGCCGGACTCCATATCTTTGGAAACACTCGATATATTTCAGCTTTCATCAATGACTATTTTCCAGGTCAAATCGATTTCGATCGTAACAAAGTAAATGTGACAACGATTGATATTGAGGTTGCGTCGGATGATGGCTTCCCCGAGCCAGACAAAGCTGAAAATCAAATCACAGCGATTACGATTAAAAACAATATCGACAATACATATTATGTGTGGGGTCTCGGCGCCTATGATGTTAACAAATCATTAATGAAAACCAACCGGGTAGTGTATAAGCATTGCGATACTGAGGCAGACCTATTGGTCAACTTCGTAACACATTGGTCCTCAGTATCTCACTCACCTGATGTAGTGACCGGTTGGAATACTAGGTTCTTTGATATTCCATATCTTGTAAATCGTATTCATAAACTTCTTGGTGAGCCATACGTTAAAAGGCTATCACCTTGGGGTATGATTGAACGTAGAGATATTACAACAATGGGTAGGACACAAACATCCTTTGAGCTTAGAGGTATATCACAATTGGATTACCTTGACTTATTTAAAAAGTTTGGATATTCTTATGGACCTCAGGAATCTTATAAATTGGATAACATTGCTCACGTAGTACTTGGTGAGAAAAAGCTATCCTACGAAGAGTATGGTTCTTTGCATACTTTATATCAACATAACTTCCAAAAATTTATTGACTATAATATAAAGGACGTTGAGTTGGTTGACAGGATTGAAGACAAACTTGGTTTGATTACTCTTTGTTTAACTATGGCATACAAAGGTGGTGTTAACTACAATGACACCTTTGGCACTACAGCAATATGGGATACGATAATCTATAGGAAACTATATGAACATAAGATTATAATACCATTTGCTGAAGATAAAACTAAAACAATGTATCCCGGCGGTTTTGTAAAAGAACCTCAAGTTGGTATACATAATAATATCGTTAGTTTTGATTTGAATTCTCTATATCCCTCGATTATTATGCAATACAATATGTCTCCTGAGACAATAATGAATGGTGTAGTAAGTAAAGTGGATATGGAAGATATGCTAGCAACTGGTGAACGGTTCCCATCTCCTGAAGGTGAAGCTGTTGCAGCCAATGGCCAGCATTTTCGTACTGATAAAGTTGGAATCATTCCAATGATTATTGATGAAATGTATAATGAAAGGGTAGGCATCAAACAAGAAATGATTGCCGCTCAAAAAGAAAAAGAAAAGGTGGATAAAGATGATAAACAAAAACTATACCAAATTGAAAGGCAAATTGCAATTGCTGAGAATAAACAGGTCTCAATTAAGATTCTGCTTAATTCTCTCTATGGCGCTCTTGGCAATCGTTATTTTCGATTCTTCGACCAGAGAATTGCCGAGGCCATTACCCTCACCGGACAACTTACAATTCGATGGGCCGAATATGCCCTTAACACCTACCTTAATCGAGTGCTCAATAACTCAAAAAGAAAAGACTATATTGTTGCAATCGACACCGATAGTTTGTATGTATGCTTAGATGATGTAATACAAAAATTTAATCCTGAGAATCCTATTAACTTCTTAGATAAAGTTGCCAATGATATGCTTGAGCCTGAACTGGCTAAATCGTATGATAGCTTATTTGAAATACTAGGTGGTGTATCTAATCGAATGGTTATGAAAAGGGAAGCAATTGCTGATAGAGCTATATGGACAGCTAAAAAACGTTATATCTTAAACGTACATGACAACGAGGGTGTAAGATATAAAAAGCCTAAGTTAAAAATCATGGGTATTGAAGCAATCAAATCTAGTACACCTGAACCATGCCGAGATGCATTAAAAGCTTTATTCAATGTAATTATACAAAAAGATGAAAGGGAAACACAAAAGGCTATTGAAAGTTTTAAAAATCATTTCAAAACATTGGACCCACATGAAATTGCATTCCCTCGTGGAGTTACGAAAGTTCGTGAGTTCAAAGACCATAGCCAAATCTATAAGAAGGGTACGCCTATGCACGTACGAGCAGCATTGCTTTACAACAATCGTATAGATAACCTTTCACTTGGAAAGAAATACCAACACATAAAGAATGGTGATAAGATTAAGTTTATCTATTTACGTAAAGCAAATCCTATGCGAGAAAACGTTATTGGCTTTATTGATTACCTACCAGAAGAATTCAAACTGCATCAGTACATTGACCATGACATGCAATTTCAAAAAACATTCCTTGACCCAATCGAACCTGTACTTCAGGCAGTTGGTTGGAATCATGAGGAAGTAGCAAACTTGGAGGATTTCTTTGGCTAATATATTAGTAGTTGGAATGAAACCAGGTTTAGCAAAACCGTCTAAATCAGTCACTTGGAATCGAGTGTCCGAATGGATTGAACAGCCATATGATTGGACTAACATTTATAATCTGAATGATGAGGTAATATTTACCGTTGAGCAAACGTATAAATACTCTCACATAGTTGCGTTAGGTAATGTAGCATCAGATTATTTAAATAAACTAGGTGTAAGACACTGTAAAGTTCCACATCCTAGTAGATTGAATAGAATGTGGAATGACCCACAGACTGAAATAGATACTGTAAATAAATTAAATAACTATTTACATTTTCACAGAAATGTGTTATAATATACCAAGAGGAAAAAAAAAATGGAATATAAATTAGTAAGATTAAGTAATGGAGAAGAAGTAATCGGTCAAGTGACTGAAACTGAAGATACCATCACAATCAAAGATGGCCATGCGTTATTTGCTCCGGAACCTGGTAAGATTGGATTCATTCCTTTCATGCCATATACCTTAGCTAAAGATGGTGTGGAAATAAGCAAAAGCTTTGTTATGTTTGTTGTTGAACCTTTAGAGTCATTAGTTGACCAAATCAAAGGCAAAGATGCAAGAATCGTAACACCTAAAAAGGATATCATAGTATGAGCAAAGACTGGGTAAAAGATATTCATGAGATGCAGTCAAAGTATCAAACCCGTGATTGGGTTGAAAAGAATCCAGAAAAACTAAGAGAGTTTCTAAAGTTTAGAATTGAATTCTTACAAGAAGAGTTAGATGAAACTCAAGCAGCATATCAACGTAAAGATGCTGAAGAAATTGTGGATGGTCTCATTGATTTATGTGTTGTTGCTATTGGTACACTCGATGCTTATGGAGTTGACCCATACAAAGCATGGGACCAAGTACTACGAGCCAATATGCAAAAGTATGTTGGGATAAAAGAATCAAGACCAAACCCACTTGGAGTACCTGATTTGGCAAAGCCAGATGATTGGGAACCACCAAGTCATATAGGAAATCATGGTAAGTTTAACGATATTTGATAACATATACGATAACAAAACATTTAAAAGAATGGATTATAGTTCTTTTGATGAGTTTGCTGGTGTGTTATATAAGTTAGCTGGAGATGATAAGTATCCTACAAAGAAAGAGGCTCCACTTATATCACCTGCCACATATGAACCAGATACAACTCGTGCTAACGATAATGTTGTAGGTTGGGGTGGCTGGGCTGCTTTGGATATAGATGATTTTAATAGTGATATAAGAACAATTGAAAAAACATATCCAGATTATAAGTACATATGCTATTCAACTGCATCATCAACAAAAGAGTCTCCAAAGTTTCGTTTAGTATTTGATTTAAAATATCCTGTACTCAAAGATGATATCAAACATTTTTGGTATGCTTTAAATAAAGAATTCTTAGATGCATCTGATGCTCAAACAAAAGACTTATCAAGAATGTACTATATACCCAATCAATATAAAGATGCTTTTAATTTTATCTTTACTCATGAAGGAAAACAAATGGACCCAATAGAACTAATGGGTAAGCATCCATATATAAACAGACAAGAAGGGTTCTTCAATAGATTACCTGATGCAATTCAAAAAGGATTAATCGAACATAGAAAAAACCAACTGAATAATACTAACTTTAAATGGACTGGTTATGATGATTGTCCTTTCGTTAATCGTAAACAGATTGATGAATACAAATCAATTAACGGTACAGGTTGGTATGCAAAACTATATCAAATCATGGTTAGTACTGCAGGTAATGCAATGTCAAAAGGATATCCAATCACAGCAAAAGAGATTGAATACCTATGTAGACAATTGGATACAGATACAGGAAATTGGTACGCTAAAAGAGATATAGGAAAAGAGGCGGAAAGAGCAATTGAATTTGTTTTTAGAAATAACATTTAAAGGTTTACATTTGCAATGAAATGTGATATAATATATAATTATGGAGTAAATTATGAAAGAAAGTATGAGAGTACTGCAGGAATGTGCTGAACTGCAACAAAGAAAATCAGCCGATTATCAAAGCGATAAGAGTACAATAACACAAGCAATGCATTACCGTAGAGGTATTGATACTTTACATGATGCTTGTTTAGGTAAACTTATTCGTGCTACATCCTTACTTGAGTCTGGTAAAGAACCAAACTTTGAATCATTGGAAGATTCATATAAAGATTTAATTAACTATGCATCCTTTTGTGTTGCGTATTTACGTGGTAAGATGGAAGGTCAAGACCCATCAAGAGATATGTATAATCAACCAATAGCAAATGATAATAAAGACTAAAGATATAAGAGACCATTTTCGAAAAGAACTCAAAGCTGAACACTTTGTGTCTGATAGAACTGGTTCAAAAACAATTGAAATGCTTGGTGCTTCATTCTTGGCTGATGAACCAGCAATATTTGGTGAACCTAACGAAGAATATATTAAAGATGAGATTGCTTGGTATAACTCTAGGTCAACTAACATAAAAGATATATGGGGTGCAAAGAAAAGCTTTAGAGCTCCAAAAGCATGGGAATATGCAGCTAATGACCATGGTGAAATAAACTCCAACTATGGCCATCTTATTTATTCTAAAAAATATTTTCAACAATATAATAAAGTCGTAAGAGAACTTAGCGAAGTAAATCCTGATAGTAGAAGAGCATCAATGATTTATCAAAGGCCAAGTATCTGGCATGAGTTTAAAGAGAATGGCAAGAATGATTTTATCTGTACAAATGCTGTCACATATTATATTAGAAATGAAAAGCTACATGCAGTTGTGCAAATGAGAAGTAATGATGTTATATTTGGTTATAGAAATGATTATGCTTGGCAAAAATATGTATATGATAAACTAAGAGAAGATTTATATTATAATGGTCTACAAACAAAAGAAGGTAATATGTTTTGGCAAGTCCAAAACTTACATGTATATGAAAGGCATTTTGATTTAGTAGTATGAACCACATAGGATTTCCTTTACCATCTGAAATGTTTAATAAAATACCAACTACAGATATAAATGAAGAATGGGATAAACATGAAAAGATATCTGAGTTATTAGATATTCCACTTAAATGTCCACATTGTGGAGAGGTATTAAAAAGAAATGATAGATAAATGGGACGATAGATTTTTAGACATAGCAAGAGAAATATCTACTTGGTCAAAAGACCCTAGTAGAAAAATAGGTGCTATCGCTGTAAGAGACAGAAAAATATTAGCTACAGGTTATAATGGATTTCCAAAGGGAATTGAAGATACACCTAGTAGATTAAACATAAGAGAAATAAAATACCAATATGTTGTACATGCAGAAATGAATTGTATATACAATGCAGCAGAGAATGGTGTATCATTAAGAGATTCAACATTATATATTTTTGGTTTACCTGTATGTGGTGACTGTGCTTTAGGAATAATTCAATCAGGAATTAAAAGAGTAGTAGCACATTCAATTGGTACTCCAGATAGATGGAAAGAAGCAATTGGTAAAACAAATGAAGTATTTGAGGAGGCAGGAATACAATATGAGTTCACAGAAATTCACTAGTGAAGAACTAAAAAAATCAAAAAGAATATTTAAATCAGCTACACCAAAGTATGATGTTAGTTGGTATGTTAAATGGTTTGCAAGTGCATTCGTTTTAGCAGCCATGTCATTACGTGGTGTAGAAGGATTTCAACTATATGACTTAGTATTATCTATTATAGGAATATCAGGTTGGGTAGTTGTATCAGTATTATGGAAAGATAGAGCTCTCATCATGTTAAATGGTGTAGGACTATTATTTTTATTAAGAAATTTAATTGAGCATCTTTGGACATGAAAATAGTTATACCCACATATGGCAGACCTGAAGGCAAGATAGATGCTTTAGAAAATGGATGGATTCCAGAAAGTTTCTATAAAAGAGTTTATGTTTGTATTAGAAGAGATGTATCTGAAATGGAACGCTATAAAAAAATTACAGTTGATTATCCAGGTGTAAATTTAGTTCCTATTGATGTCCCAAAAGATTCGGGTATACCAGAAAAAAGAGATGCTATATGCCGGCATTGGATGTTTGAGAACCAAAAGATTTGGATGATGGATGATGATATAAAAATTGTACCATGTCATATAACAGATGAAAAGGATTACGTCATAAAAGAGAAAGAACTATCAGAAGAATCGTTCTATGATTTAATTAATTATTCAATTGGATTATTAGAGGATATGCCATTTGGTGTAATCGCTACAGCAACCTTTGTCAAAGGTAAAGATATATTTCCTATAGGACTTAATCGTTGGGGAGCATTTAGTTCTTTTATTAATTTAGAGAAATTATCAGCAGATGATTTAGGTTATACTAACGTAAGATACTATGAAGATATCGCAGCTTTTTGTGGTGCTATCAAAAAAGGATTCAATAATTTCTATATTACAAAATGGCAGTTAGTCATTGGTAAAGAAAAAGAAGGTGGTAACGCGTCCGCACGTAAGGCAGACGTGATGCAAGAAGCAGCAATTGCTTTAAATAAACTATACCCTCAACATATACGATTAGTGGATATGAAAGATAAAACACATAATCGTAAAATCAACTTAAAGGTACAACCAAAAGGTGTGCCTAAACATTTGAAAGATTTAGAAAATAACAGTGTACAAATCACTGATTTTATGTTATAATATAACTATATATGAAAATTGCAATAGTATTTGGAAAAGGCCTTGATGGCTGTGGCGTAGAGAAGTTTGGATATGAATTCCAAAGATATATGCCTGATGATGTAGACATATATGATTTACAAGAACGTGGATTTACTCGCTCTGGTGGTCATATAAAAGATTCTATATCTTTCAAAGCTGAAGAAATACCAGAGGTAGCTAAAAAATTAAATGACAATTATGATATTGTTATGCTTAACTCTTATCCAAGTCCATTACATAAACAAACAACAGTTAAAAGTTTCTTTGAAGATTTAGTTCTTAAAATAAGAAAACCAATACTTGTTGGTATGATGCATGAAATTAAAAGAATGAACTTTGATAGAATACCTTTACATATTCCTATTGCAAATGCATGTGATATTATATTTAACTTCTCTACAGAAACAACTTACTCACAGGATATATCTAAAATATTAACTGATAAAAAACTTGGTGAAAGAATTGCTCGTATGAAATTACCATTTACTGTTTCTGATTACGAAAAGTATTGGGTACCATTTAAAGATAAAAGAAGAAGTTGTATATACGCAAGTCGTTGGACAACTATGAAAGACCCAAAAAGAATGGTTGAAATGTTTAACTTAGATAAAGATTTCCATTATTCTATTCATGGTATTGAAAGGTCTATTGGTGCTAAGTTTGATATTATTGATATTACAAGTTGGCAAGATAAGTTTGATGGATATGATTATGATAGTGATATATGTCAAAGCTTTGGACCTTATGAATATGAAGATGGTATGAATCTAATATCAAACTCTATGTTTGGTTATAGTGGATATAATCTTCCAAAGGAAAGACACAACTATGGCGATAGGTTTGAGTATGCTCAAATGGAAGTAATCGCAGTTGGTACAGTTCCAGTATTTGATTGGGATTATGGAATGAATAACGTAGCAGAAGATGGCTCAACATTTATATCTAATCCAATAGCAATATGGTCCAATAGAGAAAATTTAAATGAGACAAAAGATAAAATACATGAATTATCAAATGATGAAGCTATGTATAATGATTATTTAGAAGCGGGTATTCAGTTTCTCAGACAGGAAGCTGATGCATCTAATGTGATACCACCTATGTTAAAACATATAGAGACTGTTGGAAAGCAAACAGACAAAATGAAGGTGACCCAATTGATTGAAAAATGCTTTGGAATAACTGCTATAGATACTTTCATAGACATTTTTAATAATCACATACCAGCATTTGGTGCAAAAGAAGTGATTGAACAACAGTTAAGTTATTTTGAAAAGAAGAAAAGAATAGTACATAGTAAGATGAAAGATTTAAATACAAATAGTTTGGAGAATTTCTTTGGATAAAAAACAGAGTATAGTCATAGATATAGATGACACGATTTGCCACACAAATCACAAATATAAAGATGCAAAACTAAAATACGGTAATGCATTACCTAATAAACAAGTAATACATGGAATGCAAATATTAAAAAGGCAAGGGTTCCATATTATTTTATTGACCGCTAGAAGGATGTTAACTTTTAATGGCGACATAGAGAAAATCATAGAAGATGTAGGCTCAATAACAACCGATTGGTTGGAGAGATATAATGTACCTTACGATGAACTATTATGGGGTAAACCCTATTCATCTACTTATTACGTAGATGATAAAGCAATGAATTTGGAGGAATTTGTCAAATGGACAAAAAAAATGGATTCAATTTAATTATACCAGCAGCGGGAGCTGCAACACGCTTAAGACCTCTATCGTCTGGCACGTCGAAAGTGATGGTACGTGTAAATGGTAAACCTTGCCTTGATTATATCATAGAGGCAGTCAATGGCAGCGTTGACGAAATAATAGTAGTGGATGGTGAATATTCCGATATACGAGAATACTGTGCTGTTAAACATCCCAAGGTAAGGTTTGCTAATCAACCATCTTTTGATGGACCAAGGGATGCGATATCTATTGGAATGAATCATTTAGAAAATCCACTTAAACCAGTTGTTGTATGGTTAGGTGATGCTATTATATTAGAAAAGAATATGCCATTAGGTACAAACTTTTTACTTACAAAAGAAGTTGATAATCAATCAGCTTGGTGTATGTGGGATGGTAATAAGTATTATAATAAACCAGAAAAACCAATACCAAATGCAACAGCTTTAGTTGGATTATATTCTTTTAGCGAAGGACTTAGAGCAAAGCAGGCTTTCAATGAAAGTAGGGACTACGATATATCAGGTGCACTAGAACTCTATGGAAGTTTTAGCCAAATTATTACTAAAGAATGGTACGACATAGGTGACCTACCAACATACTATAAAACCTGTGCATCACTACTCAATAGAAAAGCAAGAGCTTTTAATAATTTGAAGTTTAATCCAGACCTTGGAACCATTACAAAATTACCAGATTACCATGATGAACATTCAAGAAAAACATTGTCAAATGAAAAGTACTGGTATAAATGTTTAAATGATGAGCAATCAATGTTCGTACCAAGAATACTAAACCATCCAACTCAATTAATTATGTCATATGAAAGTGGTACACTACTTAGTGATTTAATGCTATATGAAAATATGCCTGAGTCACATTGGGATTATATCATGGATAGAATATTTAGAATTAAATTAAATTACTTTAATAATCCAGTTGATGATGAAAGTTTAATAGATGGGTTTAGTCAGAATGCGAAAGCAATGTGGGTAGATAAAACTGAAGAAAGATTAAATCATAAATACTTTGAAGTAATGGAAGCTTGGAAAGTAGCTGAAATAATGCAGATGGCAGATTACATTTATAAATGTACATCACCAATAAATGGAATGCATGGTGATTTGCACTTAGCAAATATATTATATAATCAACAAACAGACCAGTTTAAATTACTTGACCCAAGAGGAAAGTATGGTAGTTGGCATGGAACAATGGGTGATAATATTTATGACTGGGCTAAGTTAGCTCATGATTGTTATTATGGATATAATGCAATAGTTGCAGATGTACCACACAATCAATATGTAAAAGATTTATTTGTTAAAAAGTTAGATGAATATGACTTACCAAAGAATGAAATACTTATGGGTGGATTAGTATTATTAGCCACTTGTATTCCTTTACACTATGACGATGTAGAGAGACAAAGCAGAATGTTAACGAAGGTGATGGATGAAATACAGTAGTATCGTACCACTAATAGGTGGTGAAAGTATAGCAATTATGAATAAGCTTAATGGTCAATTACCTGAAGAAGTTTTATCATACTCAGACTTTGCACCAAACGATAATCATTATATAAACTATATAAGAGGTAAAGGTTGGCAAGGAGATTATATTCATTTAGATGAGAAGACAAATCATAAACCAAAGAAAGTAGATATGGTAAATACAGTATGTCCATGCGCTGGACTATCTACACTATCAACTCATTCAGCTGCTGATAAACCAGCAAATAATTGGATGTATGAAACTGCACATTTTGTATTAGATAAAATAGAGCCAAAAGTATTTTGGGGAGAGAATGCACCAAGGTTAGCACAAAAGACCGGTGTACCAGTAGTTGAAAAACTGCGAGCAATAGGGGAGCAATATGGTTATAGCTTTGTACTTTTGAAAACCAAATCATTAGTACAAGGCTATTCTCAGATAAGAGATAGAACCTTTTATTTCTTTTTTAAGGGCGATAAAGCACCACTTCTACCCTATGTAAACCGTTGGCCTAACGAAAGAATTGAATCAGTAATCACCTCTGGGCCTCGATCTGAAGCCGATCCAATGAATTATCTGCCAAATACACATACACCATCAGATTTGCCCTTCTATAGATATATACTTGAAGAGCTACATGGTGGTATAAATCATAGAGAATTTTATGATACGTTAGAGCATTCAAATAATTGTTTTGATTATATTGAAGATAATGATTCATACGATAACCTTTTACCATGGCTAAAAGAACAAGGACATGAAAGGCATTATGGAATTATAGATAGAATGAATAAGAAAATAAAGTCAGGTGGTAATGTAATGAGAAGAACTACAACATGGGCTAAGAATTATATTGGAGCTTTTGTTGGTCATTTACCAGTTCAAACATGTCATCCATACGAAGATAGATATTTAACAGTCAGAGAATCAATGAGAATCATGCATTTACCAGAAGATATGAACTTAGTAAGTAAAGATATAAATCATATATG
>CENJ01017830.1_pt1 | contig 13963 bp, 13 predicted proteins | sample 356161 | NCBI WGS metagenome assembly CENJ01 (sample SAMEA2619531, study PRJEB7988) | marine metagenome | biome: marine biome (ENVO:00000447); feature: surface water layer (ENVO:00002042); material: "saline water (ENVO:00002010), including plankton (ENVO:xxxxxxxx)" | depth 5 m
GATGGCGACAACCTTGTCTGCCGGGCGGTGCGAGCTGTAAGGAAGGCCTGTCCTGATCTTGGCATCATTTGCGACGTCGCGCTCGACCCCTTTACCGATCATGGTCATGACGGCGTGCTGCGTGATGGCGAGATCGCCAATGACGAGACCGTCGCGATCCTGTGCGAGCAGGCCGTTCATCAGGCCCATGCCGGCTGTGATGTCATCGCCCCGTCCGATATGATGGATGGCCGCGTCGCCGCGATCCGGGCGGCGTTGGATGATGCCGGGCATCAGAATGTCCAGATCATGTCCTATGCGGCGAAATACGCATCAGGATTCTATGGCCCGTTCCGCAATGCCGTGCGCGCCGGATCGCTTGCCGGCACGGATGGCAAATCCACCTACCAGATGGACCCGGCGAACAGCGATGAGGCCATGCATGAAATCGCGCTCGACCTGCAGGAAGGCGCGGACATGGTGATCGTCAAGCCGGGAATGCCCTATCTCGATATTCTGGCACGCGCCAAGACCGAGTTCGGCGTTCCCTGCATTGCCTATCAGGTGTCTGGCGAATATGCGATGATCATGGCGGCCAGCCAGCATGGATGGCTGGATGAGGACCGGGTGATGATGGAAAGCCTGATGGGGTTCAAGCGTGCTGGCGCTGACGCCGTCCTGACCTATTTTGCGCCGCGCATCGCGCGTCTGCTTCGCGCGCAGGTTGATTGACGCGCCACTCGAACCATCCCGGAGGACAGGAACATGACAGTCTCCGCAACCGACATTCAAAAGGCTTCTGAACGACTTGAAGGTCATGTGATCCGCACGCCCTTCGTGCAGGCCCCGATGCTGTCAGGCTCGCTTGGCTGCGATGTCAGGCTGAAGCTGGAAAATTTGCAGCATACCTCGTCTTTCAAGGCGCGCGGTGCCTTCATCGCCATGCAGGCGCTTCCCGAGGAAGCGCGCAAGCGCGGCGTCATCACCATGTCAGCAGGCAACCATGCCCAGGCGGTCGCCTATCACGCCAGGCAGATGGGCATTCCGGCGGTTATCGTGATGCCCGCGCAAACGCCATTCGCCAAGGTATCGCGCACCCGCGCCCACGGTGCCGAAGTGGTTCTGGAAGGCCGCAACCTGAATGAATGCGAGGGCCTTGTCAGCCGCCTGATCGACGAACGCGGCCTGTCCCTGATCCATCCCTATGATGATGAACTGGTGATGACAGGCCAGGGATCGGTCGGGCTGGAAATGCTGACCGAGGATGACAGTCTTGATGCGCTGGTTGTTCCGATTGGCGGCGGCGGCCTGATCGGCGGCATCGCCACCATCGCCCGCGAGATGCGCCCGAATATCAGGATTTATGGCGTCCAGACCGAGCTTTACCCGGCAATGAAGCTTGCCGTGAACAACAAGGACATTGTCTGCGGCGGTGAAACCCTCGCCGAGGGCATCGCTGTCAAAAAGCCGGGCGGCGTCACCAGGCCAGTCATTGCCGACCTTGTCGATGACATCCTTCTGGTCAATGAACAGTCGCTTGAATGGGGCGTCGGCAGTCTGATTGAACAGCAGCGTATTGTTGCCGAGGGTGCCGGGGCGGCCGGAATCGCCGCCATCCACCAGCACCGGTCGCTTTTCGCCGGCAAGAAGGTCGGTGTTGTGATCTGCGGCGGCAATATCGACCCGCGTCTGCTGGCATCGATCCTGAACCGCAACATGGCGAGTGACGGACGGCTTGCCAGATTGCGCATCGATATCTCGGATGAACCCGGCATGCTGGCCGCGATCACGGCGTCAATCGGGCGCTGTGGCGGCAATATCGTCGAAATCTACCATCAGCGGCTGTTCTATGACGTGCCGGCCAAACTGGCGAAGATCGACGCGGTGGTCGAGACGCGGGGGCCGGATCATGTCGATGAAATCATCGCCGATCTGAAGGCCGCCAACTTCATTGTTCACCAGATGGATGACAGTTCCGGCGGCTAGACCGGCGGGTGCGGCATCTGTTGCCTTGCCCTTACCACGAAAACAGGACAGCCTTGCAGGATGGACCAGGACAAGCGACTTCATGAGCTGCCGCCGCTTCAGATGCGGCTCAGCATGCGATCGGACTGCCCCTATATCAGCGGGCGTACCGAACAGCGCGTCGCCGTCGATATCTCGGAAAACCCAACCCTTCACGACGAGCTGGCGCGGGCCGGGTTTCGGCGGGTTGAAAACTGGGTCTATAAGCCGGTCTGCCCGCAATGTCAGGCCTGCCTTCCCTGGCGCGTCGACACCGCGCGGTTCAAACCTGGCCGCAACCTGTCGCGGATCAAGCGCGCCAACCGCGACCTGACACGCTCGGTCGGGTCGATTCGCCCGACGAATGAGCAATACCAGCTGTTCCTTGCCTATATCCGCGGGCGTCACCATGACGGGCAGATGGCGAATATGGGACGTGATGACTTCATCGCGATGATCGAGAACAGCCCTATCGAGACCTTTGTCGTCAATTATCGCGACGATGACGGACGGCTTGTCGGCTGCGTTCTTGCCGATGTGCAGGAAGACGGGTTGAGCGCTGTCTATTCCTTCTTCGACCCTCGCGAGGCCTCGCGCTCGCTTGGCACCTTCATGATTCTCGACCTCATCGATTACGCGCAGGAACGCGGCATGCCATGGCTCTATCTCGGCTATTATGTGCCGGGGAGCCAGAAGATGATGTACAAGGCACGATTCCAGCCGGCAGAAGTCTATATCGATGGCCGCTGGCGTCCCTATGACGGGGCCGACTGACCCCGCCTTTGGTCACCACATCATTCAGCCACCACATCATTCAGGAATATTGTCTAGGGCAGGATTTCAGGTGAACCGCGCCGGGCGGGGGAATCCGGTTGGCGGCATCTTGCCGGCGCTGGCGCGCTTGCCAAGCCAGTTTGTCAGATCCGCCTCGGTCCTGGTGCGGCCGCCACCATCCTTCCATGACAGGCCCTTCTCGGCGCTATAGACGGTGACGTCAGCCAGTCCGCCATCCTTGAAGCGTTGCAGGATCACACCCTTGCCGCGCGTCATTTCCGGCACTTCGGCCAGCCGGAAGACCAGAAGCTTGCGATTGACCCCGACGGTGGCGACCATATCGCCCTCGGCAACACAACAGGCAACCGCCCGCGCCGTGCCGGAGATGTTCAGCACCTGCTTGCCCGACCGTGTCTGCGCCAGTGCTGACTCGGTCGGCACGACAAGGCCATGACCGGTACTGGCCGCGACCAGCAGCTTCTGGCCCTCGGCTTTCATCAGCCGCACGATATCAACATCGGCCGGCAGATCGACCATCAGGCTGACAGGCTCGCCAAAGCCGCGCCCGCGCGGCAGCTTGTCGGCGGCCAGCGTGTAGAAACGGCCATTCTCGGCAAACAGCAGGATCTTGTCTGTTGTCTCGGCATGGAGCAGGAAGGCGGGGCCGTCGCCTTCCTTGTATTTGAACTCGGAATCCAGATCCTGATGCCCCTTCATGGCGCGGATCCAGCCCTTTTCCGAACAGATCACGGTGACCGGCTCACGCTCCACCAGAATTTCCGCGGCATCCAGGTCGATCTCAGGTGCCTCGGCGCAATCGGTACGGCGGCTGTCAGACTTCACGAAGCTTGCCTTCATCTCGCGGATTTCGCTGGTAATCCGCTGCCATTGTAGCGATTCATCGCCAACAAGCGTGGCAAGCTCCTCGCGCTCGGCGATCAGGCTGTCACGCTCGGCCTTCAGCGCCATTTCCTCAAGCCGTCGCAGCGAGCGTAGCCGCATGTCGAGGATCGCCGTCGCCTGCGCGTCGGTCAGGGAAAACCGCTCAACAAGCCTGATACGCGGGTTGTCCGCCTCGCGAATGATGGCGATCACCTCGTCAAGATTGAGAAAGACCACGAGATAGCCTTCCAGCACCTCAAGCCGGGTGGCAATCTTGCCAAGCCGGAAATTCGATCGTCTGACCAGAACAACCCGGCGGTGCGCCAGCCACGCGTTCAGCGCCTCGCGAAGCGTCATCACGCCGGGGCGTCCGTCAGCATCAAGCACGTTCAGGTTCAACGGCACACGGCTTTCAAGGTCGGTCAGCTTGAACAGGCTTTCCATCACGACCTCGGGCTCTAGGCGCCGCGATTTCGGCTCCAGCACGATACGGATATCTTCGGCCGACTCGTCACGAATATCGGCAAGGAAGGGAAGCTTCTTTGCCTGCAGCATGTCCGCCATCCGTTCAATCAGGCGTGATTTCTGGACCTTATAGGGAATTTCGGTGACGGCAATCTGCCAGCCACCACCCTTTTCCTTTTCAACCGACCAGCGGGCGCGCACCCGAAACCCGCCACGGCCGGTGGCATAGGCCTCGCGAATGGTCTCTGCCGGTTCGACCAGCACGCCGCCGGTGGGAAAATCAGGGCCGCGCACATATTGCAGCAGCGTATCGACAGAGGCATTCGGATGCTTGATCAGATGCAGCGCGGCATCGGCGAGTTCGATGATGTTGTGCGGCGGGATCGAGGTCGCCATGCCGACGGCGATTCCCTGCGCGCCATTGGCAAGAAGGTTTGGAATCCCTGCCGGCAGCAGGCTCGGCTCTTCGGATTCGCCGTCATAAGTAGGCCGGAAATCGACCGTGTCCTCGTCGATGCCGTCGAGAAGCCGCTGCGCCACCTCGGTCATGCGCGCCTCGGTATAGCGCATCGCGGCGGCGTTATCGCCATCGATATTGCCGAAATTGCCCTGCCCGTCGACAAGCCGGTAGCGCATCGCAAATTCCTGCGCCAGGCGTACCATCGCGTCATAGATCGCTGCATCGCCATGCGGGTGAAACTTACCCATGACGTCGCCGACAACCCGCGCCGATTTCTTGAATCCCTGATCCGGGTCGAGGCGAAGCTGGCGCATCGCATAGAGCAGCCGGCGATGGACCGGCTTCAAACCGTCACGAACGTCGGGAAGCGAGCGTGAAGTGATGGTCGACAGCGCATAGGCAAGATAGCGCTCGCTCAGCGCCTCCGAGAAGGCTGTATCGATAATCTGGCCATCATCCTCGACTGTCGCGTCATCGGTCATGCGTGATCCACTCCCTGGATAATATGGATGCGAGCCCCACCGACAGCTCACCACACCAAGATATAGGCGGTTTTATACCGTGGAACCCCCATATATGCCAGCCACCATATCGGTCAATCGACGCCGCTGTGACGGCAGATCAACATGGTAAGAGGCAAAGACACGGCGCTCCAGAAAATGCCCGGTCAGCGCAAGGCCAGCATCGAAATCATGCCTGTTGCAGGCAACCCCGCCAAGAAAGCGCGGCAATGCCAGCATCCGGCCGGTGAACGTGCCGGCTTCGCCCTCGGCCACGGCCCGGCCCGATTTTGGACTGACATGCGCCAGCCTGCCGGTCTGCCCGGTCACCGCGCAATGTTCCAGATCAAGGCTGAAGCCGACAGATTGCAACAGGCCAAGCTCCCACCTTATATAGCCTTCAAGCCAGCGATTGTCGGGATCCTCGATGCGCAGCAAATGCAGCAGCGCACCGGTCGCCTCGAACAGGACGGGCTGCGCCTCGCGTTCCGGCAGGCTGCCATCAAGAAGCGCGCAGGCCGAGGCCACCGCGGCAAGACGCAGCGGATCATCGAGAAGCAGCGCCGTCACCGGGTCTTCAAGCTCTATCGTGAATTGCCCAAGCTGTTCCGTCAGGCGGGCCCGCCAGCTGGCGCGCACCAGATTGCCGGGCTGCAGGACGCCGCGCATCCTTGCTGAACTGGCGCCGCGGACAAGCCCGGCATGGCGGCCTTGTGTCGGCGTCAGAAGGGTGGCAAGGGCGCTGTTCTCGCCATAAGGGCGTGATGATAGAACCAGCGCCTCGTCAGTCCATTCAGGCATTGTAATCGAGGTCCCAGACGGAATAGCGCGCGGCATCATCCATCCAGTCCTTGCGAACCTTCACATGGCTCATCAGATGGATGCGGCGGTCAAGTGCCTCTTCAAGCTCGATCCGGGCCGACATGCCGATACGCCGGATCGTCGCCCCCTTCTTGCCGAGGATGATCCCGCGATGACCTTCGCGCGCGACATAGATCGACAGCCTTACGGTGGCGCTGCCATCATCCATCTCTTCCCAATTCTCGGTCTCGACCGTCAGCTGGTAGGGAAGTTCCTGATGCAGATTCAGAAACAGCTTTTCCCGCATTATCTCGGCCGCCAGAAGCCGCATCGGCATATCCGACAGATCATCCGGATCGAACAGATAAGGCCCGAGCGGCATCCTCATCGCCAGCCAGCCGCGCAGATCCTCGATGCCGTTGCCGGTGGTGGCTGACACCATGAAGACGCGCTCGAACTCACACATCTGCGACAGCTCATCGGCCCGTTCCAGCAGACGTTCCTGCGGCGCCAGATCGATCTTGTTCAGCACCAACGAGGCGCGGCGGCCGGACTGTGCCAACTGCTCGACAATGCGCGCCGTATCCTCATCAATCTCACGGCGCGCACAATCATGGAGCAGCAGCAGAACATCGCCATCCTCTGCACCCTTCCAGGCGGCGCTGACCATGGCCCGATCAAGGCGGCGCTTTGGCTGGAAAATGCCGGGCGTATCGATGAAGATAATCTGCGACTCGCCCTCCATGGCGATGCCGCGAACCCGCGATCGTGTCGTCTGCACCTTTGGAGTGACGATCGACACCTTGGTGCCGACCATGGCGTTCATCAGCGTTGATTTGCCAGCGTTCGGCGCGCCGATCAGGGCGACAAACCCGGCGCGGGTCTGTGTCGCTGCGGGATCAGTCATCGGTTTGTCCTCCGCCCGCAATCACCGCCAGAAGGCGCGCCGCGGCGCGCTGTTCGGCCTGTTTGCGCGACCCGGCGCTTGCCTCGATTTCGGCAAACCCCGCAATCGACACCGCATAGGTCATATCCGGCGCATGGTCAGGTCCAGTTCGCGCCACAAGACGATAATGGGGGAGCGCAAGGCCCTTGCTCATGGCGAATTCCTGAAGTTGTGATTTGGCATCTTTTTCATCCTTTGCCGGCGCCTCGGCGTCAAACGGCCACTGCGCCATCATCAAACGCTGCACCGGCGCCATGCCGCCATCAAGATAGATCGCCGCCATCAGACTTTCGACCACATCGGACAGGATTGAATCATTGGCCTCGACATCCATCCCGCTCTGCGTCCTGATATGCTTGGCAAGCCCCAGCCGGCGGGCCACATCGGCCAGTGTCGACTGGCGTGCCGCGGCATGGAAGCGAAGCGACAGCCCGCCCTCATCATCCTCGGGATGGCTGGCGTAGAAATGCGTCGCAAGCACCAGACCAAGGACACGATCACCGAGGAATTCAAGCCGCTCATAGGTGGCACCGCGCACCTTCGCGCTGGAATGGGTGAGTGCCTCGACCAGCAGATCACGATCCGCAAAACTGTGCCCGATCTCCGCCTCGAGCGTCGAAAGTCCCTCGTCCTGCGCGCCTGTGTCGGTCAAGTAATCCCATCCCCGATGCGGCCATAGCGGATGGCGAAGGGCCATTTCCAGACCTGCCACCAGCGGGAGGTTCCATTATGGCTGAAGAACAGGAACTGCGCCTTGCCGATCAGATTTTCAAACGGCACCATGCCGACAGATGGCGTGCGGCTGTCATTCGAATTGTCACGATTGTCGCCCATCATGAAGAAATGGGCCTCGGGAACAACAAAAGTCCGCGTGTTGTCGAGCATGCCGCCATCCGTCATTTCGCGGATGTGATGCATGCTGCCTTCAGGCAGGGTTTCGACATAATCATCATATTTCATCACGCGGACACCATCGGTGGCGGTGCCGATATCGGTATGCTGGCGTTGAACCGGTGTATCATTGATATGCAGGATACCGCCACGCACGGCGATTTCATCACCGGGAAGCCCGACCACACGCTTGATGAAGGCCACGGATTCATTTTTCGGCTGGCGGAATACGACAACGTCCCCCCGCTCTGGCTCATCGCCAAGAATGCGGCCGTCAAACGGCACAAGGCCGAGTGGCAGGGAATAACGGGAATAGCCGTAGGAAAATTTCGAGACGAACAGATAATCGCCAACCTTGAGCGTCGGGATCATCGACCCTGAAGGGATATTGAAAGGCTCGAACAGCAGCGTCCGGAAGCAAAGCGCCAGCGCACCGGCGATGATGATGGTACGGAACGGCTCGAAGCTCTTGTCCTTTTTCTTCGTACTCATGCGCGTCCACCGGGTCCCGTTGTTATAATGTGACTTGTTATAATGTGACTTGCTGTCATGTAAGCCGCTGTCATTTAGACTATCTTTGCGCCGAAATCACCACAAAGGCGACCGCATAGGGCGGCTCGTCGCTGAGCGACAGGCTGGCTGCCGCGTTATACCCGTCAGGTGCCAGCCTCTCAAGCGCCGTTTTGCAACGCCCGGTCAACAGCAGTTTGGGCGCACCGCCAGCAAGATTGGTGGTCTCGGCATCGCGCCACCCCATACCGTCGACCCCGGACCCGCTTAACGCCTTGTAGACTGCCTCTTTTGCAGCAAACCTCTTGGCGAAATACAGGCCTGCCGCGTGGCCACGCGACAGTGCCTCGGCGCGTTCGGCGTCAGTGAAGATGCGGTCGAGAAACCGGTCGCCAAAACGCGCCATCAACCGACTGATCCGGCGCTCATCGACTATATCTGTCCCGATGCCAAGGATCACGAAGAGCGGGCCTCGTCCATCAGCCGGCGCATCCTCCCGATGGCAGCCTCAAACCCGACAAACAGGCTCTCACCCATCAGGAAATGACCGATATTCAATTCATGCATCTGCGGGATCGCGGCAATGGCAGCCACCGTGTCATAATCAAGCCCGTGCCCGGCATGACATTCAAGGCCAAGTGAGTCGGCCAGCGCCGCCGCCTCGGTGATCCGCACCAGCTCACCAGCGCGCGTGCCGATATCATGGCAATAGCGCCCGGTGTGAAGCTCGATGATATCCGCGCCAACGGATGCGGCGGCGCGAATCTCTGCCTCGCTTGCCTCGATGAACAGCGACAGTCTGATGCCGGCATCCCGAATCCGGTTGAAATGCGGTGCCAGTTCGGCCTCGCGACCGGCAACCGCAAGCCCACCTTCGGTCGTCACTTCCTCGCGGCTTTCCGGCACGATGCAGGCGGCGTTCGGCTTTACCTGGCAGACGATATCGACCATTTCATCCGTGGCCGCCATCTCAAAATTCAGCGGCAGGGAAATGGCATCTTTCAAGGCGTGCATATCCGCATCACGGATATGGCGCCTGTCCTCGCGAAGATGCGCGGTGATCCCGTCCGCTCCGGCCGCCTGCGCCGCCAGCGCGGCGCGAACCGGGTCCGGATTGTCACCGCCGCGCGCGTTGCGAAGGGTTGCAACATGATCGATATTGACACCTAGTCGAAGGTCATGATCGGTCATTGGCCAGTCTCGCTTTCCTGTCCCCCGGGGCCCTTGCCACCGGCATATCCATTCACGCCACGGTCTTTGCCAGGGGGTTCATCTTCAGGTGTTTCATTCTGAAGATTGTCATTTTCCGGCTGCAATCCGGCACGCCGCAACCGCGCCGCCGCCAGACGTTTTACCCGGTGCCGGCGCCACCCGTCCACCGCCCAGTAGGTAAAGCCGAAGCCGGCAAACCAGGTGATCGTTCCGAGGACAAGGCAGCCAACGATAATCGGCATGAACAGCGCGCCGATCAGCGCCGCCGGATCGGCGAGAAAGGCCGCCATGAAGGAGGGAAGCGTGTCACCGATGGATTTCACACTGCCGCCAAATTCAGTGATGATGAAGGCGCCAACCCTGTAATCAAGATAGAAGAACAGTGGAAACGTCCAGGGATTGCCAATAAAGGTGGCAAACAGGCATGCCAGAAGGTTACCGCGCGTCAGATAGGCCATCATCATCCCCACAAGAAGATGCAGGCCAAGGAACGGCGTGAAGGAGACGGCCATGCCCCACGCGGCGCCTATCGCGATCGACAGGGTGGACCCCGGCATCCGTTTGATCCGCTGGATCAAATAGGAAAACAGGCGCCCGAACCCTCTGGCAGGCCAGACGATGCTGCGGACCCGGTCAATCCGTGATTGGGCGCGACGGCGTTTGAACATTAGCGTTCCGACTATCTACAGGTGACGATTACCGGCCCGGACATCCGGCAACACGGCAGAGATTCCATCAGGGTTACACGCTGTCAGCGCGCTCCACGCTCTCAACATATTTGTTCGCCTGAAGAACCGCAATGATGGCCCGCATATGTTCAACGTCTTTAACTTCCAGGTCCAGTTCAAAACGGAAGAAATCAGGATTGCGATCGGTCAGGTGGATGTTCGAGATATTGCCGCCCTGCTGGCTGATCACCGTGGCAAGCGACGCCAGCGACCCGGGCTCGTTCGTCAGCACCGTGTTCAGGCGGCCATTGACGCGGCGCAGGCTGTCCTTGTCCCACGACACATCAAGCCACAGTTCCGGCGCGTCGGAAAATTTACTGAGGGTCGAACAGCCGACCTTGTGAACGGTGATCCCCTTGCCAGTGGTGAAGATGCCGACAATGGCCTCACCCGGCAGCGGATGACAGCATCGCGCGATGGTGACGGCCGTGCCGGCATCATCACCGTCGATCTTCAGCTTCGGATGACGGGCGCCGTCACGTTTGCGCTCCTTGCGCCCCCGGCCATCATCAACAACGATATCCGGATGAAGCCGTTCCAGAACGCGGATCGGCTGCAACCTGTCCTCACCGACAAGCGCGAACACCTCCTCGACCCTTGTAACGCCAAATGCCGACAATGACTGTTCCAGCGCGCGGCTGCGGAAGGGGCGGTCATATTCGCGGAACGTCTTTTCAATCAGCGCGCGGCCAATGCGGCTGAATTCGGTCACACGCTGGGCGCGATGGAAACGGCGAATGGCCGATTTCGCGCGGCCGGTCTTGACGAAACTTTCCCATTCCGCACGAGGTCTTGCCTGGCTCGAGGTCAGGATATCGATCTGATCGCCATTCTGCAGTTCGGTGGCCAACTGCCGGGTCTTGCCATTGATCCGCACACCGACGCAGGTCTCGCCAATCTGGGTGTGAACGGCATAGGCGAAATCCACCGCCGTCGCCCCACGTGGCAGGGCAATCAGATCGCCGCGCGGCGTGAAACAGAACACCTGGTCGTGATAGAGATCCATCTTGGTGTGTTCGAGAAATTCGTCGGCGCCGGCATCCTCGTCAAGCAACCCGACAAGTTCCTGCACCCATTTATATTTGCGCGGGCTGGCACCCTCGGTGCCATCCTTGTAATGCCAGTGTGCGGCCACGCCATGTTCGGCAACGCGGTGCATTTCCGGCGTGCGGATCTGCACCTCGATGCGGTGGTTTTGCGGGCCAAGCAGACCGGTATGGAGCGATCTGTACCCGTTTCTCTTCGGGGTCGAGATATAGTCCTTGAACCGGCCCATCACGGTTGGATAGTTCTGGTGCAGCTGGCCAAGTCCGCGATAGCAATCCTCGACAGTCGGCACCAGAACCCGGAAGGCCACAATATCTGCCAGCTGGTCCATCGTCACGGCTTTTGTCTGCATCTTGCGCCAGATGGAATAGGGCGACTTCAGGCGACCGGTGACGCTGCATTCGATGCCGATCTGTTCCAGCGTTGCCTGCAGTTCGACGGAAATTGTGGGGATGGTGATCTTTGCTTCGGAGGTCAGGAATTCGAGGCGAGTCAGAATGCTCTGACGCATATCACCATTCAGCACCTCGAACGCGCTGTCCTCAAGCTCGGTCTGGATCTGCGTCAATCCGATCCGTTCGGCAAGCGGCGCATAGATATCCATCGTTTCGCGCGCGATTCTGACCTGTTTCTCGGGCTTTGGGACGAAAGACAGGGTCCGCATGTTATGCGTCCGGTCGGCCAATTTGACCAGCAGGACACGCACATCCTCGCTCATCGCCAGCAACAACTTGCGGAAATTTTCGGCCTGGGCGCTGCTTGGCAGTGTCTTGATGGCAAGGCGGCTAAGCTTGGTCACCCCGTCGACAAGCTGTGCCACGTCACCGCCGAATTCACCGTCGAGGGTCTGCAACGTCACATCGCAATCTTCCACAGTGTCATGGAGCAGCGCGGTGATGATGCTTTCTTCGTCCAGATGCATGTCCAGCAGAATGTTCGCAACGGCTATCGGATGAGTGAAATAAGGCTCACCAGACGCTCGCATCTGGCCGTCATGCGCCCGCCGACCAAATTCGAATGCACGCGCAAGACGGTCGGCATCAGCCGCCGCGTGGTAGGCACGCATCTTTTCAATAATGGGATCAGCTGTTCCGATCATCGCCCAGTCGACATGTGCAGCGTCGGCAGAACGCTGTGATCGCGCATCTCCGACGTCCTAGGCTTAATCTTCGCCTGTCACCTGTGACAGGTCAACATCCTCGAAGCCGGGCTCGCTGTCGGCGGTGGTGCTGACATGCATGCCGGCCTCGGCACCCTCGGCCTCGCTGTAATCGCCAATCATCTCGGACAGATCAACGTCAACAGCCGCCTGACCCTCGGCGAGCATTTCAGGCTCTTCCTGTGCCGAGAGGCGTTGCAGCTTTTTGACGATGCCATCGTTCAGCCCGTCAAAATCAACCGATACAGCCGCAATCTCGCGAAGCGCAATAACAGGATTCTTGTCATTGTCACGCTCAAGCGTCGGCAGATCGCCCTTCATGATGCCCCGTGCCCGCTGCGCAGCCGTCATCACGAGATCAAATCTGTTGGGAATTTGCTCGATGCAATCTTCTACGGTAACACGTGCCATGATGGTCTCCTGTCTTCGTGCCTGGACCCTCGCCGCCGAAGCAAAATCACTTCGTGGGACAGGTCGGCATTACCCGGTGTTTGAAACAGGTTGGTGATGTAACGCAAATCGGCAATCTGCGCAAGTCGAACCATGCGTCCTGTCAGCCTGGTCAGTCATGCTGGTCTGTCATGCGCCGGATCATCTGGTCTGCGGGAAGTGATGCTACCAGTTCGGCAATCCGGCTGCGCGACACAGGATGCACATAATCCGGCGCCACGTCCTGAAGCGGCAGCAGTACAAAGGCACGCTGATGCATGCGCGGGTGCGGCAGGGTTATGTGATCATCCTCGTGCCGGATGCCGCCAAAATCCAGAAGATCCATATCGAGCACACGGGCTTCGTTCCTGACCATCCTGACACGCCCGAATTCCGCCTCGATGCGGTGCAGACCCTGCAGGGTGTCATGCATGGACAGCGGGGTGCGGGCAGCGATGACAGCATTGACGAACCATGGCTGGTCGGTCAGCGGTACCGGAGCGGTCTCGAACCAGCCGGATATGTGGACGATTTCGATGCCGACCTCGGGCAAGCGCGCGATCGCCGCTTCGCAGCCACCGCGCGGTGTTGCGAACCCGTCAGGAACCAGATTGGCGCCGATGCCGATCAGGATATCGGTTGATGGCAGACTTTCTGAAGATGACATGCGAAATCTTGGGCTGGAGGTTTTCAAAAAACAATTACAGATTGCAAATTCAGCGATGCGATTTGCTCAGACAGGCAGCGATTCTTTACATTTTGCAGCGTCATGGGTTACTCTTAACAGAATATCACGCTCGGCGTTTTTTATCGCATAAATAGTCTCTTATGAACGGCGTATAAACGGCGTGACATTACCGGTCGCGTTCAGCGGCCGCGAATTCCTATTATGTGATTGAAAAAGACTATCTTAATTATTGTTTGATAAGGAAAAATTGTGACTGATACTCCACTTCGCGAAAGAACGGTTCTTTTCATTGACGGTTCGAACTTCTACGCCGCCGCGCGGGCTCTTGGCATGGATGTCGACTATGCCCGCATGCGGACCCATTTCGCAAAAAACGCCAATCTGATCCGCGCCTGCTACTATACCGCCCTTCCCGAGGATCAGGAATATTCCCCGCTTCGACCGCTGATCGACTGGCTGGATTACAACGGCTATTCGGTGGTCAGCAA
>CENJ01017053.1_pt1 | contig 13951 bp, 14 predicted proteins | sample 356161 | NCBI WGS metagenome assembly CENJ01 (sample SAMEA2619531, study PRJEB7988) | marine metagenome | biome: marine biome (ENVO:00000447); feature: surface water layer (ENVO:00002042); material: "saline water (ENVO:00002010), including plankton (ENVO:xxxxxxxx)" | depth 5 m
AAAAAATGAGTCTTAATAAAAATTCAATATTCGCTTGGGCATCATTTATTTTAACTTTATTAGGCATAGCATTAATACTTCTGGGGGTGCTTAAATATCCAGATTACGCAATTGGCTTTTCTGTAGTTGGAGTTGGTTTTATAGCAATTGGTTGGGCATTCAATGCTCTTAAAGGTAGAATCTAGATCATGTTCTCAGGCTTGATCCATTCATCAAATTCCTTTTCACCTACATAGCCTGATTTAATTGATTCATGCCTTAAGGTTGTTCCATTTTTATAAGCATTATTTGCTATTTCAGCTGCCTTGTAATATCCAATCCTTTTATTTAAAGCTGTAACTAACATTAATGAATTATCAACATATTCTTTAATTTTTTCTTTATTTGCTTTTAATCCCTTTAAACAATTTTCATTGAAGCTTTCACATGCATCAGCAATTAGGTGTGCAGATTCTATAAGCTTGTGAGCTAGAACTGGCTTGAATACATTAAGTTCTAAATGACCCTGACTCCCAGCGATAGTTACAGTAGTGTCATTACCCATAATTTGAGTGCACACCATTGATAAGGCTTCACACTGTGTGGGGTTAACCTTTCCAGGCATTATCGAGCTTCCTGGTTCATTAGATGGAAGTATTAATTCTGCAAATCCTGATCTAGGACCGCTCCCCATCAATCTTATATCATTAGCAATTTTAAATAAAGAAACTGCTATTTGTTTTAAAGCTCCATGTGATTCAACCAATGCATCATTTGAAGCAATTGATTCAAATTTATTTTCCGCAGGTTTAAAATCAATATTTGTTTGATGGGATATATTTTTTACTACTATCTTATCAAAATTTAGTGGAGCATTTAAGCCAGTTCCTACTGCTGTTCCCCCAATTGCTAATTCTTTTAGGTGAGGAAGAGTATTTTTAAGAGATTTTAAGCCATGAATTATTTGAGATTCATAGCCAGAAAATTCCTGACCTAAGGTTAATGGAGTAGCATCCATAAGGTGAGTTCTTCCAATTTTAATATCGTTATTAAATTCTTCAACTTTTGAATTTAATGTCTTAATAAATTTTTCAATTGAAACAATTGTTTTTTCAATTATAAGCTTTGTTACTGCAATATTAATAGCTGTTGGAAAAGTATCATTTGAGGATTGCGACATATTAACATCATCATTGGCTTTTAAAAATTTATCATCAAGCAAGCTTTTATTCAAAATGACATTAGATCTGTTTGAAATCACTTCATTAACATTCATATTTGTTTGTGTGCCAGAACCGGTTTGCCATATAACTAAAGGGAACTCATTGTCATGTATTCCATCATGAATTTCATCACAAACATCAGATATTAATTTCATTTTTTTATTATCAAGAATATTTAATTCATGATTAGCTTTAGCACAAGATTTTTTTAGAACTGAATATGCTCTTATAATTTCTATGGGCATGGAATTAGGTTCACCAATTTTAAAATTATTAATTGATCTCTGAGTTTGGGGACCCCAAAGTGCTTCTTCTGGAATTTTTACTGCACCCAGGGTGTCAGATTCAATTCTATACTTCATAGATTAAAATTATATTACAAATTTACAAAATACTCATTTAAATTTGTTGATAAACTATTTTTTACTCTATTAAATTATTAATTATCTTTGTAATATGTTTGAATTTGATCAATACCTGGGTTTTTTGTTATTTATGACAGTTGTAACCATGGGATTCTGGTTAATGATTTTGCTTCTAACTTTTATAATTCCATACTGGGTTACTGGTTCTTTTTTTGAATGGCTTAAAGAAAGAAAAAAGAAATAATTCAATTAAATTAAGTCACTGTTATTTGACATTAAAAATGATTTTAGGAATGGATCAATGTTTCCATTAAGTACTGAAGATGTATCGCCAACTTCTGTGCTTGTTCTTACGTCTTTTACCATTTTATAAGGATGTAAAACATAATTTCTTATTTGTGAACCCCACTCAATTTTTTTCTTACTTTCCTCAATTTTCTTTCTAGCTTCTAATTTTTTGTTTAATTCAATTTCATAAAGTTGAGATTTTAGTAAAAGAATAGCTTTGTTTTTATTATCTAATTGGGATCTAGTCTCTGAATTTTCAATAATAATCCCAGTGGGGATATGTTTCAATCTTACAGCAGTTTCAATTTTATTTACACTTTGTCCACCAGCACCACTTGACCTCATAGTATCCCATTCAATTTCAGAATTATTAATTTCAATTTCTATAGTTTGATCAACTAGAGGATAAACATAAACTGATGCAAATGAGGTGTGTCTTTTAGCGTTACTATCAAATGGTGAAATTCTGACTAATCTGTGGACACCATTTTCACCTTTTAACCACCCAAAAGAGTAATCACCTTGAATTTCAATAGTTATTGTTTTGATACCTGTTACATCTCCATCGACTAAATTAATTTGTTTTGTTTTAAAACCTCTTTTTTCACACCACATCATATACATTCTTGTTAACATGCTTGCCCAATCACAGCTTTCTGTTCCTCCAGCACCAGCAGTTATTTGTAAAATAGAAGACAACTCATCTCCCTCAGTTGATAACATATTTTTAAACTCAAGTTCTTCAATTTTGATTTTACATTTATTATAAATTTTCAATAATTCCTTTTCACTTATTTCATTATCTTTAAAATATTCAAAAGTAATTTCTAATTCATCACATAATGATTTAGTAAGATTGTATCCAATAACCCAATCCTTTAGTGATTTAATTTTTTTAAGGATTTTTTGTGCTTCGGTATTGTTATTCCAAAAATTTGGATTAATTGTTTTTTCCTCCAGGTTTGAAATTTCAATATTTTTTTTATCCAAGTCAAAGATATCGTCTTAGAGACCCAAGACGTTGAATTAAACCTTTTATATTTTCTGTATTAATCAAATCATTTCAAAATTAAATAAATAAATTGTTTTAATATTAATCATACCCTATATTTAAAGTAATTGAGTATTTAAATTTTTCAATTATGAATGTAAATTTGATTAGCGATACTGTTACCAAACCTAGTAAGGAAATGCTAGATTTTATGTTAAATGCAAGTGTAGGTGATGATGTTTTTAAAAAAGATCCAACCGTAAATCAATTAGAATTGAAAGTAGCTGATCTATTTGGAATGGAAAAATCTCTTTTTTTTCCCTCAGGTACCATGACTAATCAAACTGCAATTAAGATTTTAACAAGCCCTGGAGATCAACTTATTTGCAGTAAATACTCTCACGTATATAATTATGAGGGCGGTGGAGTAAGTTTTAATTCAGGTGTTTCATGCAAATTGATTGATGGTGAAGGAGGTCTTTTCAAAGCTAAAGATGTTTATAACGCTATTAATCCACCAAATTTTTATCATAGTGCAAAAACCAGCCTGGTTTGTATAGAAAATACTACAAATAAAGGTGGCGGCGCTTGTTGGAATCTTGATGAGTTAAAAGAGATCAAATCAGTTTGCGCTGAAAATAATTTATTTTATCATCTAGATGGGGCAAGAATTTGGAACGCATATGTTAAAAATGGAATTGATTTTATTGAATATGGAAATTTATTTGATACGATTTCAGTTTGTTTATCTAAAGGTTTGGGTTGCCCTGTAGGTTCTTTATTGTTATGTTCTGAAAAATTATATGAAAAGGCTTTAAAAATTAGAAAAATGTTAGGTGGTGGAATGAGACAATCAGGTTTTTTGGCTGCTTGTGGTTTATATGCATTAGAAAATAATATCGATAGGCTTAAATATGATCATTTCAAAGCTAAAGAAATTGAAGAAAAACTTTTAAAACTTGATTTCATAAAAAAAGTTCAACCTGTTGAAACTAATATTATCATCTTTGAATTAAAAGATAATTTTTCGTCTAAAGATTTAATTGAAGAATTACAAAACAAAGGGATTGAGATTATTAATATGGGGGATAATAAGTTAAGAATTGTAACCCATATGGATTATACTAATGATTTTCACTACTATTTTTTAGATTCCTTAGATAAAGTTGATCTAAAAAGTTAAAAATTTAACTATAATAATAATTTGATGTATTTTTACCGTGTGATTTTCACAACTGTGCATGAAAAATAAAATAGATGCTCACGAAAATATCCTCTCATTAATTGGTAACACACCATTAATTAAGCTTAACAAAATTGTTAAAGATTTTAAAGGGTCTTATTTTTCAAAGTATGAGGCTTTTAACCCTGGTCATTCTAATAAAGATAGAATAGCCTTACATATAATTCAAAATGCAGAAAAAAAAGGTTTAATTGATAAAAATACTACTATAATTGAAACTTCATCTGGAAATACTGGATTTAGTTTATCAATGGTTTCAATGGTAAAAGGATATAATTGTATAGTTGCTATTTCTTCTAAATCCTCAACAGATAAAATTAATATGTTAAAATCAATGGGTGCAAAGGTTTATGTATGCCCTGCTAATGTTTCTGCTGATGATAAAAGATCTTACTACCAGGTAGCAAAAAAATTAAATGATGAAATAAAAGATTCAATTTATATTAATCAATATTTTAATGAACTTAATATTGATGCTCATTATAAAACAACAGGTCCAGAAATCTGGAAACAAACTAAAGGAGAAATTACACACCTTGTAGCAAGTAGTGGCACAGGAGGTACTATCTCGGGGATTGGTAAATACCTTAAAGAAAAAAATCCAAAAATTAAGATTATTGGTGTTGATGCCTATGGCTCTGTATTAAAAAAATTTCATGAGACGGGTGAATATGATGAAAATGAAATTTATCCTTACAGAATTGAAGGTTTGGGGAAAAATCTTATACCAGGATCAACTAATTTTGATGTAATTGATCATTTTGAAAAAGTTACAGATGAAGATAGCGCTATTTTTTCAAGATTAATTGCAGAAAAAGAGGGGATTTTTGTAGGTTATACATCTGGTGCATGTATGCAAGCGATAAAGCAATTAAATGAAACAAATACCTTTACTAATCAAAGTGTAATAGTAACTATTTTTTGTGATCATGGTTCTAGATATATGAGCAAAATATATTGTGATAATTGGATGAATGATCAAGGCTTTTCATGTAATTTTGAAGAAAAACATGAATCACAAATTGAATACATAAAAAAATAATGGCTGATTTATTTGAAAAATTTTTAAAAAATATGGGTCCATTAGGAAAATGGGCTTCAATTGCTGAAGGATACTTTGTGTTTCCTAAGCTTGAGGGTGAAATTTCAAATCGAATGAAATTTAATGGAAAAGAAGTAATAACATGGAGTGTTAATGATTATTTAGGGTTATCAAATCATCCTGAGGTCAGAAAAGCTGATGCTGATGCGGGAAAAAAATATGGATCCGCATATCCAATGGGTGCTAGAATGATGTCAGGTCATACATATTTACATGAAAATTTAGAAAATAAGTTAGCAAATTTTGTAAGTAAAGAATCTGCATATGTTCTAAATTTTGGCTACCAAGGTATTCTTTCGATTGTTGACACTCTTGTGTCAAAGAATGATGTAATTGTTTATGATATTGATTCTCATGCATGTATTGTTGATGGTGTAAGATTACATGTTGGTAAAAGATTTACATTTCAGCATAACGACATAGAAAGTTTAGAAAAGAACTTGGTTAGAGCTGTTAATATAGTAAATAAGACAGGCGGTGGGATTTTAGTTATTTCCGAAGGTGTATTTGGTATGAGGGGAGAGCAAGGAAAAATTAAAGAAATTGTCAAATTAAAAGAAAAGTATAATTTCAGACTTCTTGTAGATGATGCTCATGGTTTCGGAACGCTCGGTAAAACTGGAGCTGGAGCTGGAGAAGAGCAAGGTGTTCAAGATGATATTGATGTATATTTTGCAACATTTGCAAAGTCATTAGCTTCAACTGGTGCATTTGTAGCCGGCTCCAAAGAAGTTATAAAGTTTCTAAAATATAACATGAGATCTCAAATGTTTGCAAAATCATTACAAATGCAATTAGTTGCTGGAGCACTTAAAAGGCTAGAATTACTTAAAAACATTCCTGAACTTAGAGAAAAACTCTGGAAAAATGTTAAAATGCTCCAAAATGGTTTAGTTGAAAGAGGATTTGATATTGGAAGTACCCAAAGTTGCGTTACACCTGTTTTTTTAAAAGGTGATGTTCCTGAAGCTATGGTTTTAGTCAAGGACTTGAGAGAAAAATATAATATTTTTTGCTCTATTGTAGTTTATCCCGTAATTCCAAAAGGATTAATTTTATTGAGGTTAATTCCTACTTCCACTCATAATTCTAATGATATTCGAGAAACATTAGCTGCTTTTACTGCGATAAGAGATAAGCTTCAAAATGGGATTTACAGGAAATTATCTGAAAGAATTAAAGCTTAATTTTCATATTTATATTTTTTTTATAAATTTGCACTTTGATGAGTGTAGACTTAAACAGAAAAATCTTAGACGCATCAAAACTCACCTTAATTTTAGATAGATTAGCTAGTCAATTATTTGAAAATCATAATGATTTTTCTAAAACTGTAATTATAGGAATTCAACCACGAGGAAAAATTTTATCAAAAAAAATAAAATCCTTATTAGAAATTAATTTTGGTATAAAAAACATAAAACTTGGTTTTTTAGATATAACTTTTTTTAGAGATGATTTCGGAAGAGAGAAAAAAGTATTGAATGCAAATAAAACTTCAATTGATTTTATTATTGAAAATAAGACTGTAGTTTTAATTGATGATGTTCTTTACACTGGAAGAAGTGTAACAGCTGCTTTATCTGCCCTTCAAACATTTGGTCGTCCCTCGAAAGTAGAACTACTCAGTCTAATTGATAGAAGATTTTCAAGGCATTTACCCATTCAACCTGACTATTGTGGTTCACAAGTAGATGCAATTAATGATCAAAGGGTTATGGTCAAATGGAAAGAAACTGATGGTGAAGATTCAGTTTATTTATATATAAAAAATAATGGCAAATAAATTATCTGTCTCAAACCTGCTTGGTATTAAATATCTTAATGAAAGTGATATTAATTTAATTTTTGAAACAGCTAGAAATTTTAAAGAAGTTATAAATAGAAAAATTAAAAAGGTTCCTAGTCTAAGGGACATAACAATTGCTAATTTATTTTTTGAAAATAGTACAAGAACTAAAATATCATTTGAATTAGCCCAAAAAAGATTGAGTGCAGATGTCATCAATTTTTCATCATCATCATCATCAATTAGTAAAGGTGAAACTTTATCAGATACAGTAAATAATATTCTTTCAATGAAAGTTGATATGGTAATTTTGAGACACCCTAGCCCAGGGGCAAGTGTTTTTTTAGCTAATAATATCGATTCATGTATAGTAAATGCTGGTGATGGTTGTCATGAACATCCTACTCAGGCTCTACTAGATTCATTTACACTTAATGAGAAACTAAGTCATTTAAACGGTAAAAAAATTGTAATTGTTGGTGATATTTTACACTCTAGGGTAGCGCTATCTAACATTTTTGTTTTTAAAAAACTAGGTGCTGAAGTTAAAGTTTGCGGACCAAAAAGTTTAATTCCAAAATATATAAAAAATTTAGGTGTTGATTATGAGCCAAATTTTGAAAAAGCTCTAAATTGGTGCGATGTTGCAAGTATGCTTCGTGTCCAAAATGAAAGAATGAGTCAAAGTTATTTTCCCTCAACTAGAGAATATGCTAAAGAATATGGTTTAAATAAAGAAAAACTAATTAAACTTGACAAGAAAATAATAATTACTCACCCAGGTCCAATAAACCGTGGTGTTGAATTGTCAAGCGATGTCATTGATTCTGGAAAAACTGTTATTTTAGATCAGGTTGAAAATGGTGTTGCGATAAGGATGGCAGTAATGTATTTATTAGCATCAAGATTATGATCATAAAGCCTGTTTTGTTCTCTGTAGAAAACGATGTAAAAATAAAACAGTTAAAAGATTTTTTTAAATCTAATAGAAATAAAAATTGCATAATTAAATTTGAAAATAATGATAACCCTGATGAAGATTTTATTAATGAAATACAAAAACTAAATAAACATCATAAAAGAACTATTGTTATTATTTCCAAAAACCTAACTTTAGAAAAATTCAATAATATTGCACCAACATTTCAGGAGGCGCTTGACATTATTGAAATTGAAGAAATTGAACGATCTTTAAAAATTTAAATGGGATATATTCAAGTTTTAGGATGCTTTTCAGCAAGCATGACTATTGACAAACATCAGTCAAGCCAAATACTTTATCACAATAATCAAAGCTACCTAATTGATTGTGGAGAGTCAACTCAAGCTCTATTAAAAAAATATAAAATTAAATTAAGTTCGATTAATACTATTTTGATATCGCATTTACATGGCGATCATTATTTTGGACTTCCTGGGTTAATTACTACAATGAATAGAAAAGGAAGAACAAAACCTCTAGTTATATATGGTCCAAGGGGATTAAAAGAAATTTTAACAACTATGTTTAAATATGGTAAATCATGGACTAAATTTGATTTAACTATTAATGAAATTAGAAATGAAGAAAAAATTATATTTTCAGAAAATCTAATCGAAATAGAAACTTTTAAATTAAATCACAGAATTTCTTGCAATGCATTTAAATTTACAATTAAAACAAATAGTAACATTTTCAAATATGCTTATTGTTCTGATACTGCATACAATCCTAAAATTATAGATAAAATTAAAAATATAGATTTGCTATATCATGAAGCAACTTTTTTGAAAGAACATTCTGCAATAGCAATTAAAACTAAACACTCAACATCAGTTGATGCAGCTAGTATTGCCAAGGAAGCAAATGTTAAAATGTTATTGATGGGTCATTTTTCAACTCGATATAAAAATCTAGAAAAATTTAAGAATGAGGCATCATATATTTTTAATAATTCACATATTGCAATACAAGGAAATAAATACAATTTTTAGTTATATTTTTGTGTAATGAAAGATTTATCTGATTATAGAACTAGCTATGACAAATCTAGTTTAGATGAGAAAAACCTGCCTTCAAATCCATATAAATTATTTGAAAAATGGTTTGATGAGTTGTGTGAGTCTAATAGTGTAATTGAGCCAAATGCCATGACTCTTAGCACTGTAGATTTCAAAAATAGACCTAGAAATAGAGTTGTTTTATTAAAAAAAATTTCTAAAAAAGGTTTTGTTTTTTATACAAATTATGATAGTAGAAAGGGTACCGATATTAATAATAATCAAAATGTTTCAATTTCTTTTTTTTGGTCATCTTTTGAAAGGCAAGTTATCATTGAGGGAATTTGCTCAAAGATAAGTGCTAAAGAGTCTGATAAATATTTTTATTCTAGACCAATTGAAAGCCAGATTGGAGCAATAGTTTCCAGTCAAAGCACTAAAATTCCTAATAGAGAACATATTGAAAATAAATTTAATTCTTTTAAGTTAAAACGTTCAGAAATTTCAAGACCTTCTAACTGGGGGGGATATATCATTAAACCTAGAAATATTGAATTTTGGCAGGGAAGAGAAAATAGACTTCATGATAGAATTACATATCACTATGATGAGATAAAATGGTCAATTAGTAGATTAAGTCCATGAAATATTTAATTCTAATTAGACATGCAAAATCTGATTGGAGTTGTGATTTACCTGATTTAGAACGCCCTATTTCAAAAAGAGGAAAAAATGATATTAAAATTATGTCAAGTGTTCTAAAAAAAATAAATTTAAATCCTGAATATATTTTTATAAGCAAAGCAAAAAGAACACTCCAAACTTTCGAGTTTTTTAGATTGAATGGGCTTTTTTTGAATAATAATTTTTCTATTAAGGAAGAATTATATGATTTTCATGGAAATAAGGTCTTAAATTTTATTAAAAATTTAGATAATTCATTTTCCAATATTTTAATTTTTACTCATAATAATACTTGTAATAATTTAGTTAGAAAATTATCTAATCAATTTTGTCATGTTCCGACGACTGGAGTTTTAATTTTTGAATTTAATGTATCTTTATGGAGAGATATTTCTAATTGTAATTTAAGTCATTATTTTCCAAAAGATTTTAGATGAAAACATATAGTTTTAAGAACAGAGAATTAAGCTGGTTAGATTTTAACGATAGAGTTTTACAAGAAGCTGAAGATCCAACTGTCCCATTAATTGAAAGACTTAGGTTTATAGGAATCTTCTCGAACAATTTAGATGAATTTTATAAGATTAGATATGCAACGGTAAAGAGAATAGCATTATCTAGTCAAAAGGAAAAGAAGCTATATAAGGGGGAAAGTGCTAAGGACTTATTAACTAAAATCACCAATAGAGCTATTAAATTACAGGAAAAGAGTACAGTTGTGTTTAGTTCAATAATTAAAGATTTAGAGAAAAAAAATATTTACATGATAAATGAAAATAATATTCCAATTGAATCTTTAGAATTTTTAAATGAATTTTATCAAAATAAAGTTTTTCCACAACTAAAGATTGTAATTTTAAATGAAAATGATAATTTTCCTCAACTAACTGATTTTTCATCATTTTTGATAGTAAGTATCAAATCAAAAAATAATAGGTTTTTTTATGCTCTAATTCAACTACCAAGTGAAATTAATCGATTCATTGTTTTAGAAAATAATAATATTAAAAATATCCTTTTAGTTGATGATTTAATAAGATACAATCTTAATAAAATATTTAAAATTTTTGATCCAATTAGTATAACTGCTAATATGATTAAATTTAGTAGAGATGCTGAACTTGATTTTGATGATGATATATCTAAAAGTTACCTCGAAAAAATATCACAAAGTGTTAAAGATAGGCTTAAAGGTGAGCCTGTTAGATTTATTTATGATAAGGAAATAAATCCCAAAACTCTTGATTTTTTATTAGGAAAAATGAATATAAACCAAGAAACCGATAGCATTATTCCAGGTGGAAGGTACCATAACAAGAGAGATTATATGAATTTTCCAAGTTTAAATAGAAAGTTTGTTCATGAGATTATAAATCCTCTTAACATCCAAGGTTTTAACTTTAGGATAAGTTTTTTTGAAAATCTCGAAAATAAAGATTTTTTACAACATACTCCATATCACAGTTTTAATCATATTTTAACCTTTCTTTTTGAGGCATCAATTGATCCAGATGTTAAAAGAATTTCTATAACTATATATAGATTGTCAAAATTATCAAGTGTAGCTAATACTTTAATTAATGCCGCTAAGAGTGGAAAGGAGGTTACCGTACAGATAGAATTACAGGCAAGATTTGATGAAACTGCAAATATTGATTATGCAAAGTTGTTGCAAGATGAGGGTGTTAAACTAATCTTTGGTATTCCAAACTTAAAAGTACATGCTAAAATTTGTTTAGTTGAAAAAGAAGTAAATAATAAAATAAAAAAATATGGTTTTGTTAGTACAGGTAACTTTAATGAATCAACTGCAAAAATCTACACAGATTTTACTCTTTTTACATCCAATAGAGAAATTTTAAATGATATATCTAAGGTTTTTGATTTTTTTAAGTTTAATTACAAAAAATTTAAATTTAATCATCTAATTCTTTCACCTTATAAAACTCAAACCTATTTCACAGATTTGATCAATAATGAAATAAAAAATGCAAAAAAAGGTAAAAATGCCTTTATTAAAATTAAATTAAATAATATAACCAGTTATTCGATGATTGAACAGCTATATAAGGCCAGTATCAATGGTGTAAAAATAAATATGATTGTAAGAGGAGTTTGCTGTTTAGTTCCTAATATAAAGGGTATGAGTGAAAATATTGATGTGGTAAGTGTTGTAGATAAATTCTTAGAACATACAAGAATGTTTGTTTTTTGTAATGATGGTGATAATAAAACATTTATTTCTTCTGCGGATTGGATGACTCGTAATTTAGAAAATAGGGTAGAGGTCACATGTCCAGTTATTGATAAAAATATTTCAAATAAATTGAATCAAATTTTTGATATATACTGGAAAGATAATGTTAAATCAAGATTAGTTAATTCTAAAAATAATAATGAATATAGAAATCTTAGTAAAACCAAGTTAAGATCACAACATGAAATTTACGATTTACATTTGAAAGACCTTGAAAAACAAAATTGAAATAAAAAAAGTTGCAACAATTGATATCGGATCTAACGCAATTAGATTACTGATCTCAAATATTTTTAAAATAAAAGGCCGTATATATTATACTAAAAATTCTCTCCACAGAGTTCCTGTTAGACTAGGTCAAGATTCATTCACTAACGGTCAAATTGATGATTCTAATAAAAATAAATTAGTTAAAACAATTAAATCGTTCAAATATTTGATGGAAGTAAACGATATATGTCAATATTTAGCATACGCAACCTCGGCTATGAGAAATGCTTCTAACGGTGAGGATATTTTAAAATTTATAACAAAAAAAACAAAAATTAAAATCGATATAATTTCCGGTAAAAAAGAATCGGAAATAGTTGCTAGTAATGATATTACAGAATACATTGGGGATTCCCCAAATTTCTGTTTTATAGATGTAGGAGGGGGTAGTACCGAAGTAATTATTTACAAAAATAATAAACTTTTTAAATCAAAATCTTTTAAAATTGGTGGAGTCAGATTGTTGAATGATTTAGTTTTGGAAAGTTCATGGCTTGAATTTAAATCATGGTTATTGGAAAATGCGTCTGAAATAAAAAAAATTAAATTGATTGGAATCGGAGGTAATATTAATAAAATATTTAAGCTTTCTGGTGTAAAGTTGGGTAAGGCAATGTCTAAGTCTAAATTTAAATCAACTTTACAAAAATTAAAAAGAATGTCTACAAAACAAATGCTTGTGGAATTGAAGTTGAACCCTGACAGAATCGATATAATAGTCCCAGCAGGAAATATATATTATTTTTTAATGAAAACTTTAGGAATTCAAAAGATTTTTGTGCCAAAAATTGGACTAGCAGATGGAATGGTAAAGCAATTGATTAAATCAAAAATCAAGTTTTAAATCATTTTTTAAATTTTCAATTACTGGATTAATTTCTTTTAATTTTTCATATTTTTCTTTTGGAGTTAAGAAATATTCTTTATGAACTTCATTGTTAATCTCAAATTTTAATTCAAGAAAATCATTTTTTAGATTAAGTTTTAAAAAATTAGTTAAATCATCTTTAATTTCAAACAATTCTTTTCTACTAGACTTAGTTGGAACATTATATATAATATTTGTTTCCTCAGTGACCCTGGGCTTGTTCAGAGTTAGTAAACTTGAGAAATTATCTTTTCCTTTTTTTTCTAAATTATCTGCGTAAAGATTCCATTTTTTTATTAAATTTTTTATATCAATGAATTCCTCTTTCTTTTCTTTGGAGTCCTCAATTTTTCTAATATTATTGGTAGTCTCTTTTTTTATTTTTAAACTTGATAATGAAAATGCAGAAACTTCACTATCTGTTTTGATGGGGTTGTTGATAGTATTATTTTGATTATTACTAGTTAATTTATCACTTTTTTCAGTTAAAGATTTTGATGTTTCATTATTATTAACAAAAGCATTAATATGTTTATTTTCATTTTGTATTAAATCAGTTTTTTTTTGTATTTTTTTTAAATCAATCTTTTTTTTTTCTATAGTACTATTCTCTTTTTGTGAGCCATCAACTTCTTTTGATGATATTTTCATAAGAAGTATTTCAACTAATAATTTTTTATTTTCAATTTCAGAGTATTTAAAGATTGTATATTCAATTTTTCTTATTATGTCAATTATGTCATTTTTTGAAATTTTTTCAGATTGTTTTGAAAGCAAAACACGACTTGATTTATCAGTAATTAATCGTTCAGAAATTGAAGATTTTACGATTAGTAGATTTCTGTAATGGTTCGCAAGTCCAATTAAAAATTCTTTCTCATCAAAACCTTTATTACTTAGTTCATTAAATAC
>CENJ01133282.1_pt1 | contig 13951 bp, 7 predicted proteins | sample 356161 | NCBI WGS metagenome assembly CENJ01 (sample SAMEA2619531, study PRJEB7988) | marine metagenome | biome: marine biome (ENVO:00000447); feature: surface water layer (ENVO:00002042); material: "saline water (ENVO:00002010), including plankton (ENVO:xxxxxxxx)" | depth 5 m
AGGCACGCACGCCTCTCACGGGGCGCGGTGTGAACTATATCGGCCCAACCATTTTAGAACTCGGCACCGACGCTCAAAAAGAGCGCTGGCTACCCGGCATTGCCCGCGGCGAAGGCGGCTGGGCAATGGGTTACTCCGAGCCGGGGGCCGGTTCGGATTTAGCGAGCCTGTCCTGTCAAGCTGTGCTCGAAGGCGATCACTACCGCATCAACGGCAGTAAAATATGGACTTCGGACGCGATGCATTGCGACTATATTTTTGTGCTGGTGCGCACTGCACCCGATCGAGCCAAGCATGAAGGCATCAGCCTGCTTTTGGTCGACATGCATCAGGACGCAGTGAAGGTGAATCCAATCCAGCTGTTGTCTGGTGCATCACCATTCAACGAGACGTTCTTTGACAATGCGTTGGCTCGCGCCGACGACGTGATTGGCGGCGTCAACAACGGCTGGACTGTCGGCAAACGCCTGCTGCAATTTGAACGCTCCACCCACGCGGGTATCAACACGTCTGGATCCCAAGGCGGCCGAGATAGTGCGAGTTCCCTGCCCCAGCTGGTGCGCGCCTATGCCACCGATGGGAAGATCAATGGTCCTTTGCGTCGACGTCTGCTGAACCATCAAATCAACCATCATGCGCAACGCTTAACGCAGCGGCGCGTTATCGCCGAAACCGCCACGCGCGCGCCAGGCTTTGCTTCCTCGGCGGTTAAGCTGTCCAACGCGCTGACTACCCAGGAGGGCGACGAGATCTTGATCAGCGCCATGGGAACTCAGGGTGTTGGCTGGACGGGTGAGGGTTTTCAGACCAATGAGCTTGACGCAACCCGTGACTGGCTGAAACAAAAGTCGCTCACTATCGCCGGTGGCACAAAGGAAGTTCAACTTAATATCATAGCCAAGCGCGTGTTAGGGCTGCCCGACTAAATCCGCCGCATAGGGGCCTTTCTAAAAGCCAGCGCCCTAGCGAAAGCCCAAAATTGACGCGCCGGATTAACGACAGAGATGCAGGCCGACGAGGACGCATAGGGAGCGCCCAGCGCACCGACCTTATAGTAACAAAGGCAGCCAGAAAGCCACTTACAAGGGCACAAGGCCAAAAACCTAAAATCAAAAGATCAAAAGATCAAAAGATCAAAAGCGATCATGACGCGCGAAGCAGGTCCGTTAGGGTTGCAACCGCTGCACGTGCCAGTGATCTGCTTGCGAAGCATCAGGCATGCCTGTTAAACCCTGCGCTGGAACAAAGATAAGCCGATCATGTAACCGGCTGGAGCGACCCTGCCAGAACTCAAAGCGCGTAGGCAGAAGCCGCAAGCCACCCCAATCTGCCGGTTTGGGTATGGCTCCCTCAGCGTATTGAGCTTCAAGATCAGCATACTGCGCCTCGAGGGCTGCACGATCTTTCACCACACGACTCTGTTGCGAAGCCGCCGCAGCGAGCTGACTGCCCCGCGGTCGCGAATCAAAATAGCTTTGCCCTTGCGCGGGGGCCAATCGGCTCACCGACCCGCGGATGCGAATTTGACGATCCACCTCGCGCCAGTGAAATAGCAGCTCCGCTTTCGGATTCGCCGCGAGGGCAACTCCTTTTTCGCTGCTGTAGTCGGTGTACCAGCAGAATCCATCAGCATCACATCCTTTTAATAAGACCGTGCGCACCGTCGGCTGATCATCGCTGTCTGCGGTTGCGACAGCCATCGCGTTGGCGTCCTTAATGTTGGCCTGAAAAGCTTGGTCCAACCACATTTGAAACTGCGCCAGCGGATCATCCAACAGATCTTCTTCGTTAAGCTGTCCGTAAAGATATTCCCTGCGTTCGGCTAGGCTTGGCGTGTCAGATTTTGTCATGCTGTCGTTTGGATTTTGGCTCATTGGTAGTGACTCCCTAAAAGTAGTTGGTCGGTAAAGTTCTGGCTCCTTAAAGTAGCAGTTCCGAACAGCAACGATTCCTCTACAAGATTGCTAAGTAAACAAGACTTCTAACATGGCGGGGCCTCGCGCGGCGTTGACCCTTTTCGATAATCTTTCCACCGGCCGCGAAAATTATATGGCCGCTGATCATGGCGGGGATAAGTGTCCCCAAGGACAGTTAACAAGCCGACCGTAAATCAACGGAATGTTTAGCATTTTTAAAGGTCAAGCGAATACTTGGACGCCTAGCTTACGCGGCGATTTGTGAGTGTCGAGTGGATAAATCGCTCTTGGTTGCCGAGCCTTTTTCGACCAGTAAGATGGCCGTCTTTAGCGCATCCGGCTAGACGGTTCTAGATAAGCACTGCTACGGAGATGCTATTAGGAATACGTAACTCGCCGAGGGCGACTAGGTCTGCAGCAACCTGCCCCACCGCTACGGCTTAAGTCTGCGCCACCGGACTCTGATAATCCCAAATGGCAGAACGTAGGTAGCCATACAAAAATAAGCCTAGCGACACCAACATGGCCGGCATAAGTGCGTTCAGCGTGCCGATGGTTTCCACAAGATAACCCAGCAAGATGGCACCAATCGGTGCGCTACCCACCATACCCACTGCGAATACCGACAGAATGCGGCCGCGAAATTCCGCCGGCGCCGACTCCTGCACGATGGCGCGTGCAAGATTAGTCGTCACGCCCATATTCAACCCCCAACCAATGGTGGCGACAAGCATTAGCCAGAAGTCCGGTTCGATCCACATTAGATATAGCACCACAATGCGCGACAGCTGCATCAGCAAAAACAGCCGCCCCGGTGTACGCAGCGGCATGTACCGCAGCAAGATAAAGTTAGAGACTGCTGCCCCAGCGAAAAACACGGCCATGAGCAACGCTAACGTCCAGGCGTCGCCCATAAAGACCCGCTTCACGATGAACGGAAAGACGGTAAGGAAGGAACCTGCGTTGAAAATGGACGACACAAAATTGACCCACAACACCTGCCAGATAACCACGTGCTGGCGCGTCGCCGCGATGCCGGCAACAATGTCCTGCGAGGTACGCCGCATACGTCGCGCAATACCGAAGTTCGCGGCAGCCGAGGCTGGCGTCGAATGAGGCACAGCGGGAATACGGAACATCACAAGGCCAGCCAAAACCAAAGTAGCCGCCTGAAAAAATAATACCGGGGCAATCCCGATCACATCCATCTGCCCGGCTAACATGAGGCCGATCACCTGCACGATAAAACCGATCGCCGTCGCTGTTGTGACACCGGCCTGAATCGCCGGTCCACTGATGCGATTGAGAATGGCTTGCTGACCCGGCATAGAGTAGCTCTGCACAATGCCCATACCGACGCCCCAGGCGGTCACGCTCGCTACACCCAGCCAGCCGCTTTGTTGTGCGAGGATCAGGCTTAGCGGTAGAACCGGAGCGAGTAGATAAATCCAAATCAGCATTTCTCGCGGATCCCGCAAGTCCGCGCTAGCGCCCCCCATTAGCATCAGCAGAATCCCGGGCACGCCAACCAAGGCCTGCAGCAGACCAACTTGGTCCGCAGGCAGCAACAGGACACCGATTAGCAGCCAGCTGTATAGCAACTGTTGCATAGCCAGAGCCATACCGGAAAAAGCGGTTGTGCCAATGTATGCCGCGAAGCCGGGCCGCTGCCAAACAGACTCAGTAGCGACAGGCTGTGCCGAATCCTCAATATTCCCCATGCCTGTCTCCCCTGCTGTCCCCGCACCCAAAACGGTGTGCGAAGAGCATCGCCGGTTGCCGCAGGCATTGCAAGCCAGGCAAAAATCAGCAAATTCAGACCGAATTAAGACAAAACCTGTATTCGGCTAGGCATGGGGAACGGGAGAAGCGGAAGAGACAGGAAGGTTAAGGGGAGTGCTGGAGAGAACGTATGAGAGAAAGCAAAGGAACGCAAATGCAAGACCAGAGGGAGCGCAGGAGAGGCATTGGAAACGGTATGGAGCCAGCCCGCAGCCAGCTCCAACCGTATTCAGCTTTAGGGCTTTATTCTGCTGCTTGAATCTCTAGCAACTCGACTTCGAATACCAGAGTCGCATGTGGCGGTATCGTATTACCTGCACCGCGTTCGCCGTAAGCGAGTTCAGGCGGAATAACCAGACGCCACTTGGAACCAACAGGCATTAGCTGCAAAGCTTCGGTCCAACCGGCAATTACTCGGTTTACCGGGAAGCTCGCTGGTGAGTCACGTTCCACCGAACTATCAAACACCGTACCGTCGGTTAGGGTGCCGTGATAATGCGTCACAACCGTATCCGTGGCTGACGGCTTGGCACCGGAACCTTCAACAAGGATTTCGTATTGCAGCCCGGAGGGCAGTGTTACAACACCTTCGCGCGCCGCATTTTCTTCACGATATGCTTCTCCAGAAGCGGTTTTCGCTGTGGTCATGGCCTGACGCAACGCTTCCATAACAAACGCCTCGCGATCTTCAGGCACTTGCGCTTCTGCATCACTCAACGCATCGGCGATGCCCGCTTGATAGGTTGCAAGATCAATCATGCCATTACCCTGGCTTTTCAGGTTGCTGGCTTGTTGGTAGCCAATGATATAACTCGCCGCCGCCAAATCAGAGCTTAGATCCAATTCTTTTTCAATCGGCTTCGGCGCTGACTCGGGTCCAGCACAAGCCGTGAGAACGGCCGCGGCAGTGAGACTCGCGAGGAGTTTCCAGGCGCGGCGAGGCCGTGTAACAACGGCTGGAGTGATGTGCATCATGTTGCGTTTCCTTTTGGATAATTTTGCGTTGGATCGTCTCGCGAATCGTTTCGCACAGTCTTTCGATCTATTGTGAGTCTTGCGACCTATTGTGCTTCTTTCGATTTATGCTGCTTTTTTCGATTATTTCGCGTCTTTCGTTTCTGCCAAGTCTTCACTGGCAAGGTGGGTGCCGTCGAGGATTATCCCGGCGCGCCTATGATAACCAATATACGTTACCAAGATAGCGTTTCAGGCATACGCTTTTGCGCACTGCTCGTTGTCGAACCGCTAATTTAAATGTGCCCTCCCCGACGCTATCCGCACCCGGCCTCTTTGGCACCAGCCCCTTGGCCGTCACCGCCGCAACCTTCGCCTTGAGCCCCTTCGAATTACATCTGTACAGCCGCCCAAACTCATGCGTCCCTTTCGACTTGATGACGACAAATACAGAGAGATACTGCGCTGTAAGATAAAACGTTGGCAATAAGCTTCTTAAAGTTAGACTTTTGTTAACCGGACTGGTATTCGCAAGACGGTATCTGACCAAAGACGGGAATTTTGACCGTACTATGAAGCAAACCCTTACCATGCGTTCGCTTGCACGCTTGCGAGGGCGCTAGCAACCCATGTACATTCTTTTCCTGGCCGGTGAAGTTCTGACCAGTACTAACTGACACACGCACCATCCGTATCGAAGAGCATACCGGCATGAATATCGACATCGAAAAGACGTGTGTACCAGCCGGAGAGCGTTTGAATCGCAAAACAGCCATCCGTATTGCGCGAGGCGTACGCGCCGTTAACGGCTAGTGCCCAATAGATTTTCGGAAAAGGAGCGAAAGCGGATCCCCAAACTATAGGGATTTCAGCTTTAAATTTTTAACATGCAAAGCTCGATTCGGATCAAAAATGTTCGGTTGTTGAGATAATCCAACAGGCCACGCGCGTAGCGGCCTGAACCAATTTCATTGCAACAACCATTCGCATGATGTTCCCCTGCCGGAAACACCAAGCAGAACCAACTGACTAATTACTCAAGATCGCGCTGTCGTCGATAGCCGGTAAAACAAATGGCACAACATATGGATCAGCAACACATGTTTCTCACGACAATCGAAAAACCGGCTACTGCCGATCTGATCCAGACGCCGCGATGGCCTGCACTTCAGACCGTATCGCTATGTAGAACGGCTAGTCCGGTAATTGGCCTGAGCAAGTTCGTCGCGGGAATTAGCTTTGCTTTGGCGATTACTTTTACGGGCGCTGCCTATGCACAGACAGAGGAAGAGGCAGTTGCCGAAGCAAAGCCCGAGCGCGAACCAGCGGCTATCACCATACTCGAACCACTAGCCATTCATCCACGCACCAGTCTCACCGTGCTCGAGCAGTTACGCCGCAACCACTATCTCGACAAGCAGTTAAACGACGAGTTGTCTGGCGAGGTTCTGGATAACTATATTGATATGCTAGATGGCGGAAGATACTTCTTCACCCGAGGAGATATCACTGCTTTTGAAGGCTACCGCACCGCTCTCGACGACGCGCTTAAACGCGGCAACCTAGAACCAGCATTTGAAATCTTCAATCGTTATCAGGAGCGTGTGGTCAGTTCACTGGAGTTTCAGCTCGATTTGATCGATGCCGGCATCGACCAGCTCGACTTCACTCTCGACGACCAGTTATTCATTGACCGAGAGGAAGCAGCATGGCCTGCCAGCGATACTGATCAGCAGGCATTATGGAGCAAACGTCTCAAAGCACAGGTGCTCGGATTACGCCTTGGCGACAAAGATGATGAGGAAATCACAGAACTGCTGTCGAAGCGCTTTGCCAACCGCATCAAAAATCTTCTCAAGAACAAAAGTGAAGATGCGTTTCAAGCGTACATGAATGCCTTTGCGAGCACCTACGATCCACACACACAATACTTCTCGCCGCGCTCCTCCGAAAACTTCAATATCAACATGTCGCTCTCGCTAGAAGGCATCGGCGCCATGCTAAAAAGCGAGGATGACTACACTGAAGTCGTCCGACTTGTGCCCGCCGGGCCTGCGGACAAAGCAGGCGATTTACAGCCGGCGGACCGAATCATCAGCGTTGGGCAAGGCAAAAAAGGCCCGCTTATCGACGTAATCGGCTGGCGTTTGGACGACGTGGTTGAATTGATTCGCGGACCCAAGGGCTCTACTGTTCGCCTAGAGGTCATCGCGGCGGATGCTGACGCGGACAAAGCCCGGGTCCTGAACATCACCCGCAACACCGTCAAGTTGGAGGAACAGGCAGCTCAGGCACGCTTATTAACGCTGAACGCCGACACGGACGAACCCACCCGCATCGGTATTATCGAAATCCCGGCTTTCTACGCCGACTTTAAAGCGCAGCAGCAAGGCGACCCAAATTATCGCAGTACCACGCGCGACACCCGGATGCTGATTGACCAACTCAAAGCGGAAGGTATTGATGGTTTGATCATCGACTTGCGTGGCAACGGTGGGGGCTCTCTCCAAGAAGCCGATTCGATGACAGGCCTGTTTATCAAAGCCGGCCCTACCGTCCAGGTGAAAGCCGCGCGACGCCCCGCCAATGTTTATACAAACCGCAATAATGAACTCTCCTGGAACGGGCCGCTCGCCGTGATGGTGGATCGCTTATCCGCTTCTGCTTCAGAGATTTTTGCTGGCGCCATTCAAGACTATGGACGCGGCTTAATCATCGGAAACCAGACTTTCGGCAAGGGCACTGTACAAACCTTGATTCCGCTGAGTAGAGGCCAGCTTAAGCTCACCGCTGCAAAGTTTTATCGAATATCAGGGCAAAGCACTCAGCATCAGGGTGTTTTACCCGATGTCACTTTTCCAACCTTGATTGATGCTGAAGAAATCGGCGAAAGTGCGTTGGACGAGGCCATGCCCTGGGATCGCATCAAGGCAGCGCCGTATCAACCATACGGGGAACTCTCCGGTTTGTTTAATGCACTACAAAGCCGTCACGACGAGCGTGCAGCAGAGAATCCGCATTTTATTTACTACCGCGAGCTACTGCAGCGTAGCGAAGCGAACTCAGAGCGCAAATTTTTATCGCTTAACGAAGCCACGCGACGCAATGAACAAGTTGAAGACGATGCTTGGCGGTTAGGTGTTGAAAACCGTCTGCGCGCGGCAGAGGGCAAGCCGCTCGCGGCGACACTGGACGAGCTAGAAGAATTGGAAAAAGCGGAAGATGAAGACGAATTGGCCGAAACGGACGGCGCGCCAGCAAACGATGCGGACACACCAGCAATTGCGACGGATGCGATTGCAGCCGAGACAGAGCTGCCCGCTGCAACCTTAGCGGATGCGCAGCCGGCGGATAGCAACATTCGCGGTGAGCAAGATGCGGATATCAAACCCGTTGAAGACGATCCGATGGTTGAAGAAGCCGGACGTGTCATGCTGGACTTCATCGACCTCTTTGGTGGTCAACGTCAGGCCCCAGCTGTTGCTATACAACCCAAATCCGATAAGAAAAGCGGCTATGCCGCAGCGCAAGCTAAAGATAGCTAAGCGATAATCAGGACGATCAAGCCGCTTGAACGTCCTGATCGAAGACGTAAAAGCCAAAGTCTAGACCCAGCTTTTTCTGATCCCGCGATTCGTGATATGCGTTGCCATGCTCGCCAGGCTTTTTCTTTCTAACAAGCCCACGTATCAATACGCGTCATCACGAGGTTATCGGAATTGCCCCGCCAATGAGCATGGGTCACCCAGCTTAGCTGGGATGTCTCGCAGGAGATGTCTTTGGCGGTATTCACAACGCGGCCCAATCAGATACCAACCTCACCCGATTAAACGTAGCGCAATCCGCGCTACGTCAATGCACAGTATACGAAAGCAAAGCAGCGCAGGGATTTCCAATGCCGATACCCAAGTCGTTTCCTAAGTCGGTACCCCACACCCAAATCGGTGGCATCGAACAAATCTCCCCTGTCGTCACTGGACTGGGTATATTGGGAACCGTTGTAAAGAGGAACAATTGACATGCTAGAGCCCACGCTTAACATGCCTTGGCCGCAGGTGCCCAACCTGCATGCAATGGTCGCCTTGTTAGCAATGGTGCTCACCCTGATTTTATTCAGCCTGGAGAAACTCAGGCTAGAGGTCACCGCGCTGAGTTTGCTCGCGGCGATTCCACTTGGATTTGCGTTGTTTCCATTTGCCGGCATCAACCCGCTGAGTTTTTTCAGCGGCTTGGCACATGAGGCTCTGATCAGTGTCTGCGCTCTGCTTGTCGTTGGCCAGGGCCTGGTGCGAACCGGCGCGTTAGAACCCCTAGGTCGCGGGCTCGCGCAACTCTGGCAGACCGCACCGGCGGCATCGCTACTGGCAACCCTGATCATTGGCGGCGTTTTATCTGCCTTCGTCAACAACACGCCGATCGTCGTGCTGCTACTACCTCTGTTGATCTCGGTGTGCTTGCGCACCAATAAATCTCCGGCGAAAGTGCTCATGCCAATGGGCTTCGCGACCCTGGTCGGCGGCATGGCCACCACCATTGGCACCTCAACTAATTTGTTGGTAGTCAGCATCGCGCAAGAGCAGGGCCTAGCCCGTTTTGGTTTATTCGATTTTGCGCTCCCCGCCGTGCTCGCAGCGGGCGTAGCCGTCATCTACCTGTGGTTAATTGCACCCAGATTGTTACCCGCGAGACAGTCGCCACTGGCCGATGCAAGTCCACGTCAATTTGCTGCACGCCTGCACATCAGCAGCGACAGTCCAATCGTTGGCAAAACCCTAGCCGAAGCACGCGCACTGGCCGGGCCGACCTTCCACGTGCTGCGGCTACTTCGCGACGGCACCATGCTGGTCCCGCTACCCGATGTCCTCCTGCGCCGCGATGATCAGATTCGTCTACAGGATACGCCGCAAAACCTGAAAGCCTTTGAACAAGCACTGGGTTGCCAGTTGTTCGACGATGACACGGCCAACAAAGCCGCCGAGGCTACCCCAACGCAAGATGACCAAGCACTGGCCGAACTTGCGGTCGTGAGCGGCTCTAGCCTGGATCAGGCGAACCTAGCACGCGCGCAATTTTTACAACGGTTTCAGTTGATTGTGCTGGCGCTACACCGTGCCGGCAAAGACATATGGCGGCCCGGCGAGCGCATCCAGGAAGTGACCCTCCGCCCTGGTGATGTGTTGCTGGTGCAGGGCCCGAAAACGGAGTTGCGACAACTTAAGCAGTCCACGGAATTTCTGGTGCTAGATAACAGTATTGATCTGCCTAGAACAGCCAAAGCGCTCCCCGCGCTGGTTATCGTGTTGGCGGTAGTCGGTCTCGCGGCAACCGGTGTGCTGCCGATCGCCGTTGCGGCTGTGGCCGGCGCGGGTTTGATGGTGCTGAGCGGTTGCCTGTCAATCGGCCAGGCGGTCCGTGCCATCAGTCCTTCGGTCTATTTTGTGGTGGCAGCCAGCCTGGCATTGGGCAGTGCCCTCTTACAAACCGGCGCAACAGATTATCTGACCCAAGTGTTTTTGTATGCGACGCAGAATGCGTCGCCGACGGTAATGATTTCCGCGCTCATGCTGTTGCTGGCGGTGCTCACAAATGTGGTGTCCAACAACGCCGCAGCGGTCATTGGCACCCCTATTGCGATGGGCATCGCAAGCCAGCTGCAACTGCCTGCGGAACCGTTCGTGTTGGCAGTCTTGTTTGGTGCAAACATGAGTTACGCCACGCCGATGGCTTATAAAACCAATCTGTTGGTGATGAGCGCGGGCAACTACCAGTTCATTGACTTCGTCAAAGTGGGGCTGCCGCTGACGCTGCTGATGTGGTTTACCCTGACCTGGCTTTTAGACTGGTTATATCTGAGCTAAACCAAGCGTGTGATTGATCCGCGTCGGGTCCATGACGAGAGGAGACGAACGGCAAAAGACCCGCCGCAAACAAACCGACCCAAACGTTTTGATCTGAAGGGCGCCGAGGCAAAAATCCGGCAAGCGGCGCCCTGATAGCAGAGAGAAATAGGAAACGGGGATAGCAAGAGCGTTATTATGTAGCGTCACCCCGGCACTAGTCCGTTGCAGCCATAAAACGCTGAGCAATCTCCATCATTTGCGCGAAACCTGGGTTCGCTTTTTCTAATACTTCGCCATCAGCCGACTCAATTGGCTCGGCTAAAACTACATTGGCATGGCGCACCCCATCACCAGACTTATAACGGACAAACTCGACGCGCTCGACGGGCAGCCCAGCCGCAAGACGGTCTACACCCGCTATTGCTGCGGTCTCGTCTATCTCGGAATGAGCAATGAAAACGCTTTGTTGCAACAACGGTTCCCCTGCCTTAGCAATGGTCTGCAACTGTTGCTCAATACGCCGCATTAGCTGGGCTAGTGGCATGGCAGAACCGATGTCTATGCGGCTGTAGCGATAGGGATTGTTCCCGATCAATGCGGCCTCATCGCCCTCTAGCCACCGGTCCATACGGCGCGCCCAATCGCTGCGTAAAAAAGCTTCCTGCATCGCGCCACGCAAACCAGGAAATTTCAGTGCAGCCGCAAAGAGCAGTACCGATCCATTAATGCGGGCATCATTCAAGGCTTGATAGGTACCGAGCGTGCCGCCGGTGGAGAGGCCACCGATAGATATTGTCGGATTCTTTCGAGCAGCTCCGGCAGGCACCGACTCAGTCGGTGTTGCTACCATGCTGGCCGCGTAGTCGACGGCGAACGCTACGTTGGCCAACCAGCGTTCCAATGTCACTTGGCGCATGCCGTTCGGCACTTTGAGGCCATGGCCATCCAATAGAGGCAGCAATACGTGCACACCTAATGTTTGATGCAAATGACGGCCAATGGCCTCCATGTAGTAAGGTGAATCTGACAACCCATGGATCAATATCACGACATGATCGGCATCCGGTCCGGCACGAAATAAGCGCGGTTCGCTGCCCGGACGAATCGCGTCCGAAGACAAACCATCAAAGTGGCTGATATAGTCTCGCCAAATCTCCGCCTGCTGTTGGGCAGGGTTATCCGCTTCGGTGTTCGCGTTGGCCACAGTGCTACTCCCGTTTACCGCCCGTAATCGGACGTCCTGCTGCGCAGTATCATGCTGCTGAAATGAGTTTAATGCCTGGATTTTAACTGGTAATGCCGCTGGTAAATTTGCAGCGACTACCGCTTCAGAGGCGCACAGCAGACCTAACCAACCCCATCGCAACACTCTTGATTTGAGCCAACTGATCGACCCGTCGACAACTGGGCCAAACGGGTTATTCGCATATCGCATTACGTTCCTTAAATCGAAGAACTCGAGTCCAGAGTTGTAAACCCTTTTCAAAGCAACCTACTTAACGCAGCGCCTCAATCCGGCACTTCAATCCAGCCCGCTCACAAAGCAGCACAAAAAACGCAGTCAGCTGAGCAGCTCAAGTGCTAGCCTCTAAGCGAGCCGTCATAGATATAGAGCTCTCAAGCATTAAACACAACCTAACGACTGAAACATTTCGCGACAAAACAAGCATGCAGAACCCCGTCATTAACCCATAGCTACGCGCGGACTCACGTTACAGGCTAAAGTCGGGCACATCAGATCATTAAGAACGCGAGCTAAGCGCGACCGTCGCTTGTTCTTCGCGGACCCAGAACAACATCACTCCACCGATTAACATCAGCGGCACCAGCATTGCCATACCGGCTCGCTGAGAAGCAAAGAGCGCTGTGCCTGTCGCCACAAGGAAAGGTGCGAGAAATGCGGTAATTGAACCGGAAAGACCGTACAGGCCAAAAAACTGCGTCGCGCGCTCTGGCGGCGAGATACGCGCCATAAGCGTTCTCGATGCCGACAATGCGGTGACAAAGAAGACGGCAAAGATATGATTAGTGAAAAAGTAGGCGATTTCGGCAATGGTACTGAAATAGGGTGAGCCCCATACCGCTGCGGTGCTGACAGGCACAACATAGAGAATTTGATCAGGCTGAATCGAGATCAACAGGATCAGCAGGATGATCGACACGCCGACCGCCATTTTTAATGTCCTGATCGAACCCATCCAATCATCAAGGATGCCGCCGATGAACGCGCCGAACATAGCCGCAACACTGGAACATAAGCCGAAAATTAACAGCGTCGTGGTATCCCATCCGAAGGTACCCGAAGCATATACGCCGCCGAACACCATCACGCCAACCATGCCATCGTTAAAAAACATTCGCGCCAACAAGTACAGACCTACGTTGGAGTAGTGCTTGAGTTGACGAATGGTATCCAACACATCTTGGGTGCCCTGCCACATGGCCTCACGCATAGACAGACCGCTGGCATTTTCAGATGGGGTAAGCAGCAACACAGGCAGCGTAAAAATGAGCAACCAAATGCCAGCAACGGGACCGACTATACGATCATGTTCGTGGGCACTCTGGTCGATGCCCCACAGTGTTTGTTCCGGCAAAAACGCCCAATCCTGAGTACCTGGCATGGCGAAAGCGAGGAGTACAAAAAGCATCAGTGACAAACCGCCGAGATTACCAAGAGAGAAAGCAACACCGGATACCAAGCCGGCTTTGTCCTGCGGCGTAAGGCTCGGCAGCATGGCGTTATGAAAGACTTCAGAATAAGCAAATGAGGCAGCCAGCACGAACAATAGGCAGAATCCCAGAGAAATTCCGAGGCCACCGTTACCCGGCAATATCCACCATAATGCGCAGGCGCACAGGCTCATTACTACAACGGTGCCTGCAACCCAGGGTTTGCGGCGACCGTTTTTATCCGCAATCGCGCCGAGAAAAGGCACGGTTAAAGCCAGCAGCAAACCGACACCGCTGTTGAGATAACCAATCAGACTTTGGCCATAAACCGGATCACCCACAACTGTATTACTGAAGTACGGATAGAAGATCCAAATCACAACCATGATGTAAAGAGGATCGCGAGCGAGTTGTCCCAACGTCCAACTGAAATAACCGAGTGGCGGCGCCGCCGGCGTGCCTGCTAACGACAATATTTGCTTAGATTGAGTCAAAGAGTTGCTCCCTATTAGCTCGTTTTTGCGCCCCGTTTTGCAGCTTGCCGACGGCGAAACCTTTTTGGTACGCATTTGGAACACTGCGCTTTTTTGACTAATGCGCATTTTGGCCTTCACGCGCCAACGGCGAAATCGCTCTGTCGGCTTTGGCGCGCATGAGATAAAGCGACGCTAACAAAGCCTGCTCAGGATATAGGTCGAGCTGCTCACCCTGACCTCGCGCAACCGACACAGATTCTAGGCTGCAACTCTTACTTTCCGCAGCCCTTACTTTCCGCAGCCCTTACTT
>CENJ01107825.1_pt1 | contig 13950 bp, 12 predicted proteins | sample 356161 | NCBI WGS metagenome assembly CENJ01 (sample SAMEA2619531, study PRJEB7988) | marine metagenome | biome: marine biome (ENVO:00000447); feature: surface water layer (ENVO:00002042); material: "saline water (ENVO:00002010), including plankton (ENVO:xxxxxxxx)" | depth 5 m
ATTTTGAGGAAATCATCTTCGACGATGTTTTCACACTGCCAGGTGTAGATTGGCTACTGGAGAATTTGAAAAAACGCGGTGATAAGCTCGGCGTGTTTACTAACAAATATGCAAGCCATACGCGCTCAGTAATCGCACACCTCGGGCTTGATCAATGGTTCGATGTAATTATTGGCACTGGAGATCCAGACTGCCCCTACCGAAAACCTGATCCGCTCTTTACTGCCCATGCACTAGAGCAAATGGATTGTGCCTCAGAGGAAGCATTAATGATCGGCGACTCGCCTTACGATCTCGCTGCAGCGGAAGCTGGTTGTATCGCTTGCCACCTTGTGGCGACGGGCAGTCACAGTGTAGAAGAGTTGTCCGAATGCATCGTATCCGATTACATTTATAAGGACCTCCATGAACTTGGCGAAAAACTCTTTGGACTGGATCGACCTAAATGAATTCTAACTCAATAACACAGCTTCCCCGCCCTACTGCGATCCTTTGGGATCTGGACGGCACATTGATCGACCAAACGGCTGCCATTACCCTCTGCTACCGTGAGGTCATCGTCAAGATGGGCTATCCTCAGCCAGACGATGATGCGATTCGGCGTAGTCTCGGCGGCGTTATGGCTGCGACAATGGGACTTTTCGTGGAGGCCGAGCGCATGGATGAGGCCTGCAAGGCCTTCCGGAAGCGTTTCCCCGAAATCATGTTCGACGGCCTAATCCTTCTAGCAGGAGGAATAGAGCTAATTGAGCGAGTCTATAAAGCCCGTATCCCGCAAGTGATCTTTACTAACAAACACGGCGACACCGCACGCAAAGTCAGTCGCTATGCGGGTTTTGCGAAATACATTCCCATTTGTATTGGCGGCGCGGACACGCAGTGGCACAAGCCACAGCTAGCACTCACCCAGCACGTGCTCGACAAAATTGAAGTTCCCGCAGAGGGTTCAATTATCATCGGCGACTCGCCCACAGATATTGCTGTCGCGCAAAATGCCGGACTCACCTGCTATTGCGTCACCACTGGTGCTCACAGTCTCGAGGAGCTCATGGAGGCAGGCGCTGATGTAGTATTTGGGTCTTTGACCGAACTTGGACAAGCGATCAAATTATTAGAGTTATAATTTCCTTACCGCCATTGATTAATTCTTGTAGTTATTCCTAATTCTTAATTTCTGAAACCTAATTCATAGTGATTCACTGTATATCAAAAATCCGCGTTCGTTATGCCGAAACTGACCGCATGGATGTGGTCTATCACAGTAACTATCTTATATGGTTTGAGACAGCACGTATACTGATGCTCGACGAAATCGGCATGCCTTATAGTGAGATCGAAACACGTGGCCTATTCCTGCCTGTTCTTACTGTTAATGCAGAATATATGAGCCCTGCCCGCTTTGATGACCAATTAGAGATTCACCTTTTTATGAAAAAGAAGCCCCTTGCGCGCATACACTTTGATTATGAAGTGCGCCGTGGCGACGAGTTACTAGCGATTGGACATTCTAGCCATGGCTTCATGGACCGTAGTGGTAAAGGTCAGCGCCCGCCTGAAGATTTAGTCAAGCTGATGGAAGCCGCATGGATCGAGGAAAGTTAGTTTAGAGCATAGCCTACAAGCGTTTTTTATGTAGCCTCGAAGGCAGGACTTAATCCACCAGAACTATTTCCGGAAGGATCGCTTATTGGCTTCATAGGTGCGGATCATGTGGCGAACGACCTCAGGAATCGTTCTACCTTCGGTTGTGATGCACGCGCCCGAGTCCATGTAAATTGGTTCGCGCTCTTTGAGGAGCGCACGGACTTTAGCCGCAGGATCATCTACATTGAGAAGAGGCCGGTTCTTATTTCGACTCGTGCGCTCTATGATACTTTCAGCCGAAGCGAAAAGGCAAATCACGACTCCCTTTTGCTTGAGCAACTCCTTCATGCCAGGTTCTACAACGAGCCCACCGCCACAGGAGACGATGCATCCCATCTCTGGGTGTCCACTTTCGATAAATTGACGCTCTAAATTTCGGAAATACGACTCCCCTTCGTCTACGAAAATTTCAGAAATCTTTTTGCCCTGCTCCTTCTCGATCTGATGGTCAGAGTCAATAAAGCGCATGCCCAGCTCACGTGCTGCCTTGCGACCTAGCGCTGATTTACCCACGCCCATGAAGCCGACGAGGTAGAGGTTTGGTTTAGACTGCTCAGATGAACCCACGCTTTTGATTGTGGAGAAGCAGTTGAGTTAGGTGCGAACAAAAAATGAGTTAAATGTAGTTTCTGCTGTATGCGCATGTTGGGCAATCTTCTTGCACTATCGCATTAGTTTTGTAGCGGTTCCGACAAGCGCTCTGACCTAGTAAAAAAATTACAGACTTTGCCACTTGGGCGACCAGCAAGTAGTACGGCCTCCGATTTGTTCGCGTTTGAGTGGTGCCCCTGTTTGTGGGCACATGCCGCCGTTCTTCCAGCGGTGGTTAAATAGCCAGTGGTCTGGCGGGGTGCTCCAGTCAGTGCCAATCACTTTAAGTGCATCACTGCTAACTTCACGTATGCGATGATAGAGCTCCTTGAGCTTATGCGTGCTTAAGTTTCCGGCTTTACTTTTTGGGTGTATGCGACTTCGCCATAGTATTTCATCTGCCATCCAGTTGCCCACTCCAGGGAAAGTCTCTTGCATGAGTAGCACGGCTTTGATCGGCGACTTGCTTCGACGTTTTAAAAAGCGGCTAACATATTCTAGAGTAAAATCAGACGATAAGATTTCGGGCGGTAGCATCGCCCACCAAGAAGGTTTATTTTTAGTATTGGAGTAAAGTATACGTCCGAACATCCGCGGATCGGTAAATACGAGCGAAGCGCCGCTGCTCATGTGAAGCACTAGATGGTCGTGCTTATCGGTCGTTTCGCCAGGCTTAAGGATATGCGTCTTGCCTGTCATACCCAAATGGACGCCGAGCCAGTGCTTAGTGCCAAAGCGAAAGCACAGCTTTTTGCCGTGACTCGAGGAATCGGTGAATACCTCGCCAACGAGGTCACGCCGAAGTGCTTGCGAATCGATGCCACGGAATACTCGCTTAGTGGCGTTGAGGTAGACGCCTGTGATAGTCTGCGAGATAGCCGGTTGCCATTGTTTACGATAATATTCGACTTCGGCAAGTTCAGGCATCTGGACTGATTGGTAATTAGTTTTGCTTGGTATGCAAATGTTGTTGTATTTGTCGAAGCGTCTGAGCTTGCAAGCCCAGATGCTTCGATTATCAACCCTAAACGCTATGATCATCGACTGCCATACGCACGCCTATCCTGGCGAGCTCGTGACCAACCCACGTGATTGGGCTAAGGAGCAGAGAGAATCACATTGGGCGGATCTTGTTGCCCCAGTCGATCGCCCTAGCATTCAAGGCTGGAGTGATCTGGACTCGATGCTCGTCTCGATGGATCTGGCCTGCGTTGATCAGGCGGTGCTCCTCGGTTGGTATTGGGAACATGAGTCAAGTTGCCGATGGCATAATGAAGCGATGGCTAAATGGATGCAGGCAGCACCTGAGCGCTTGATTGGTTTTGCTGCAATTTATCCAAACGAGAACGTTATCGATCAACTTGAAACCGCTAAGGATCTGGGTTTTCGAGGCGCGGGAGAATTACACTTAGGAGTTCAAGATTTTGATACGGCTAAATCGCATTGGCGAGCAATGGCAAGATGGTGCGTCGAGAACGAGTGGCCGATTAATTGCCATGCGACGGAAGCTGCCGGACACGATCATCCCGGATCGGTTCCGACTCCTCTGCAGGACTTTGTTAGTCTGACTGAGGCTGAGCCTGATTTAAAACTGATTCTTGCGCACTGGGGCGGAGGGCTAGCCTTTTTTGAGCAGAACCCAAAGCTGCGTAAGTCTCTCGAAAACGTTTACTACGACTGTGCGGCAAGTCCCCTCCTCTACGACATGGACATTTTTAGGAATATGGTCGAACTCGTCGGTATCGATAAATTACTCTTTGGGTCCGATTACCCTCTACGTGTCTTTCCTCAACTCGAAAAGAGCCCTGAGATGCTTAGATATATCAGGACGATTCGCGAAGAGTCTGGTCTTAACGTGACTGAGTTAGACTGTCTATTTGGGGCAAACTTTGCTCGCATAATGTCGCTTGAACGTAGCTAGAGGTCCAAAAGATCTAGTATTATTTAAGTAAGAATCATCAATATCATTGGCCCTAAAACCTTCACATCAAGATAAAACCCATTCAAGTCCAATTCAATTTACAGTCCCAGTATAAGCATATTGAATAATAAATCATTTCTAGCGTAATGATTTGCATTGCTAATAAGTATATCTTAACGATGATTATTCAATCCTGCACACCCAAAATCCATGAATCACTCAACAATCGCAAATCGCTGGAATGCTGATTTGATCGACGAAAAATACGAGATCTGGCGCACAGGCCCCGAAAATCTTGATGAGGAATGGCGAGCTTTTTTTACGGGGTTTACCTTAGCTAGTGAAGAGCATTACAATGAGTCGGACATCGCCAGCGTTACGCCTACCTCCGCGGATAATGATGCGACTCGGCAGGCCCGCGCTATAGGTCTGATTTACGCTTATCGTTCTATTGGGCATACAATTGCAGCCTTTAACCCTTTAACCAAGGATGCTCCTACTAACCCGCGTCTAACACTGGAGCGATTAGGCTTTGAAGAGTCTGACCTCGATTTGGTCTTCCATACTGGTAATTACCTTGGCGGCATCGAGATGACACTACGCGAGTTAATCGAGCGACTGGAGAAAACCTACTGCCATACGATAGGCGCGGAGTATATTCATATCCAAGAGACACCCAAGCGCCGTTGGATTCAGGCCCGGATCGAGCCCGAATGTTTCATTCCTCGATTCACCAAGGAAGAAAAGCACCGTATCCTCAGTACAATTATGCAAGCTGAGGACTTTGAAAATTTCCTTCAGACTCGCTACGTTGGTCAGAAACGCTTCTCACTCGAGGGCGGCGAGACTCTGATCGCATGCTTGGAGAGTATCCTAGAGCGTTGCAGTAAAAACGGAGTTGATGAAATTGTAATGGGCATGGCTCACCGTGGCCGTCTCAATGTATTAGCCAACTTTCTCGGCAAATCTTTAGAGTATATTCTACGCGAGTTTTCCGAAAACTATGTGCCTGATACCATTTATGGTGATGGCGATGTGAAATATCACCTTGGATTCGAGACTAAGCGCAGCACTTCCGATGGGCATGAAGTCGATATTCGTCTTGCTGCTAATCCTAGCCACCTCGAGGCAGTCAATCCTGTCGTTGAAGGTAAAACACGCGCGCGTCAACGTATCCGTGGAGACCTTGATCGGAAGCAAGTGCTACCGATCCTCATCCATGGAGATGCAGCTATCGCAGGCCAAGGTGTCGTGGCCGAGGTATTTAATTTTTCCCAACTCAAGGGCTACCGCACTGGCGGTACTATCCACTTAGTCATTAATAACCAGATCGGTTTCACCACTGATCCCTCCGACGCGCGTTCGAGTCGCTATTGCACCGACGTGGCCAAGATCGTCGAAGCGCCCATTTTTCACGTCAACGGTAACGACCCGCTTGCCGTGATTGCGGCGGTTGAGGCTGCCTTCGACTATCGTCAGGCCTTCGGCTGCGATGTAGTGATCGATATGTATTGCTGGCGCAAGCACGGGCATAACGAATCTGACGAACCCGCCTTTACCCAGCCCTTACTCTACAAGACGATCTCTGAGATGCCCCTCATTGGTCGCTCACTTGCTCAACGCCTCGTCGCGAGTGGCGAGTTCACAGAAAGCGAGATCAAGGACATTGAAACAAATTACCAGAAAAAGCTGGAAACTGCTTTCGACTCGGTGAAAGCGAGTGAAGATACCGCCTCCGATCCCTTTGCTGAATCAAACGCAAAGAAACAGCCGCCCTACAATTTCAAAAGCTTCGATACTCGCGTTCCTAAAAAGCAGCTGGAAATGATCGCAGAGCAACTCGCGCATGTGCCCGAGGACTTTCACGCAAACAAAAAAATCATACGACAGCTCAATACCAAGCTGAAAGCGTTTAAGGAAAACACTGGTATCGACTGGGGTATGGGCGAAGCACTCGCTTTCGGCAGTTTACTAATAGACGGCACACCAGTGCGCTTAAGCGGGCAGGATTGCGAGCGCGGCACCTTCAGCCATCGCCACTCCGTACTTTATGATAATCAGACGCGCGAAAAATATGTTCCCCTACTCGACCTAGAAAAGGACCAAGCTCAATTCTGTGTTCATAATTCGCTCCTATCCGAGGCGGCTGTGCTCGGTTTCGATTACGGTTACTCGCTTGATTACCCGAAAATGCTCTGCATATGGGAGGCGCAGTTTGGAGACTTTGTAAATGGTGCGCAGGTAATCATCGATCAATTTATTACGAGTAGTGAGTCAAAATGGGGTCGTCCCAGTGGGCTCGTCATGCTACTGCCACATGGCTACGAAGGTCAGGGACCCGAGCACTCTTCCGCGCGTCTCGAACGATTCCTCCAGTCCTGCGCGGAAAATAATATCCAGGTCTGCAACGTGACAACGCCTGCTCAGTATTTCCATTTATTACGTCGTCAGATGAAGCGCGAGTTTAAGAAACCGTTGATCATCATGTCGCCCAAGAGTCTGTTGCGCCACCGCGAATGCGTTTCCAAAGTCGAAAACTTTACCGAAAACGAATTCTGGTCCATCCTCGACGATGCAACAGTCAACCGCAAGACAGCCAAGCGCATCATTTTCTGCTCAGGTAAGCTCTATTACGATCTTAGCTCGCACCGGGAAGAATCCAAAGTCCAAGACACCGCGATCATACGCATAGAGCAGTTTTATCCACTGAATACAAATCTGCTTAAAAGTATCGTAGCCAATTATCCGAATGCTCAGAGCATCGTATGGTGTCAGGAGGAACCTAAGAACATGGGTGGCTGGAGCTTTATCGCGCCTCAGCTTATGGAAACACTCGGTAGCTTGCCCAACTATGCAGGTCGCAAGGAATCTGCTAGCCCAGCAGTCGGCTCGCTTGCCCGCCACCGTCATGAGCAGAAGAAACTCATTGAACACGCATTCGCTGTTTGATGGTTGTCGCTGTGACAGTCACAAAGCTAAAATTTCCAATTCTAAATTTCCAACTATGGCTACCGAAGTAAAAATACCCGCAATGGGTGAATCCATCAGCAGCGGCATCCTTGCCGCTTGGCACGTTAAAGACGGCGACTACGTTAAAAAAGAACAAATTCTCTACGAGCTAGAAACTGATAAAATCACCTCTGAAGGTGCTGCCGAAGTCGCAGGTGTAATTTCGATTCAAGTCGTGGCTGACGAAGAGGTCGATATTGGCCAAGTCGTTGCTTTGATTGACGAGAGTGCGGCAGAAACGTCTACAAAAGAAGTAGCTAGTATGCCTGAAGTAGTTCCTGTTTTGGTTGAGGCGAACACACCCGCTGCAACTGCAGGGGATCTGGTCGAATCTAAGGTAGATTTAGCGACCACACTCTCACCTGCTGCTCGCAAAGTTGCCGAAGAAACAGGCGTCGACACTGTTAGCATTTCTGGCAGCGGTAAAGATGGTCGTGTGACGAAAAGCGATATCATCAATGCATCGAGTAATCCAGTAGCTGCCACTCCTGCAACTACTACTTCGCCCTCCCCCGATCCAGAGAAGATTAATAAATTAGCGCAAGCCGCTGTCCCGCAAGGCGAACGTGAGATTCGTAAAAAGATGTCACCGCTCCGCCGCAAAATCGCCGAGCGCCTGGTCGCCGCAACAAAAGAAGCCGCCATGCTTACGACCTTTAACGAAGTCGATATGAGTGCGGTGATTAAACTGCGAAAAGAAAATCAAGATAGATTCGTCGAACGCCACGGCCTTAAGCTTGGCTTCATGTCCTTCTTCACCAAAGCTGTGACCCACGCTCTCAAAGCTGTTCCGCAAGTCAACGCACGCATAGAAGGAGACGAAGTCGTCACCCAGCACTTTTATGACATTGGTGTCGCCGTTGGTACTGACAAGGGGCTTATGGTGCCCGTGCTTCGCGACTGCGATCAAAAGGGCTTTGCCGATATAGAGGGTGATATCATCGGCTTTTCGAAAGCTGCCCGTGATGGTAAGATGCAAATGAGTGATCTTGAAGGCGGTGTTTTTACCATTTCTAACGGTGGTGTTTACGGCTCAATGCTCAGCACGCCCATCGTCAATCACCCACAGCCTGCTATTCTCGGACTGCACAATATTACTGAGCGTGCTGTCGTCATTAATGGCGAGATTGTGGCACGCCCTATGATGTATCTCGCGCTCAGCTATGATCATCGCCTGATTGACGGCAAAGAAGCCGTCACCTTTCTCGTGAAAGTCAAGGAAGCGATCGAAGATCCGGCTCGACTCTTATTTGACATCTAACTTTTTCAAAACTTTCCATTTATCATGTCTGAAGGAAACACATTCGATCTTATTATCATTGGTTCAGGTCCCGGCGGTTACGTCGCGGCGATTCGGGGCGCACAACTCGGTCTTAAAACTGCTATCATCGAGAAGGACGAAAATCTTGGCGGCACTTGTTTGAATGTTGGTTGCATCCCGAGTAAGGCGCTTCTTCATTCAACAGAGATGTATCACTTTACAGGCTATGGAGCAGAAGCGCACGGTATCGATCTCACAAATCTCTCAATAAGCATTGAGAAGCTTATGGCTAAGAAGTCGAGAACGGTCGACCAGTTAAGGGGCGGCGTCCAGCACTTGATGAAGGCAAATAAGATCAAGGTTTTCAGAGGACTTGGTATGCTTGCAGGCGACCGCAAGGTGCGAATCAAGGAAAAGAGCGACGAGACTGTAATTACAGGTAAGAATATTATCATTGCAACAGGCTCAGCCACTATCGAACTACCTTTCCTTGAATTCGATGGTGAAACCGTCGTCAACAGCGACCAAGCCATCGCCTTTGATAGGGTGCCTGAAAAGCTAGCTGTTGTCGGCGCAGGTGCCATCGGTCTTGAACTCGGGTCCGTATGGGCGCGCCTCGGCTCACAGGTTGATGTGATTGAATTCTTACCTGCGATCGCTTCTAGCTTTGATAAGGATGTTTCAAAAATAGCTGAGCGTCTCTTTAAAAAGCAGGGGCTCAATTTTCATTTAAAGACAAAAGTCACGGGGCTTAGAAAGTCGAAAGGCAAGTCGGTCTTAATAGCTGAAAAAGATGGCAAGGAAATAGAGTTTGAGACGAACAAGGTTCTCGTCGCGGTGGGTCGTAAGCCATATACAGATCGACTAGGACTCGAGGTTGTTGGTATCGAAACTGATGATAAGGGTCGCATTCCTGTGGACACACATTACAAGACCACGGCTAACGGCATCTATGCGATTGGCGACGTCATCCCTGGTCCTATGCTTGCCCACAAGGCGGAGGAAGAAGGTGTGGCCTGTGTGGAACGAATCGCTGGCCAGGCAGGGCATGTAAATTATAATGTCATCCCCAATGTTATCTATACCGAACCAGAGATTGCTAGTGTAGGCCAAACTGAGGCTGCGCTCAAAGATGCAGGTATCGATTTTAAGTCTGGCAAGTTTAACTTGGCGGGAAATGGCCGTGCCATTGCTACAGATGCGACTGACGGCTTTGTTAAAGTCACTGCTTGCAGGAAGACAGATAAGATTCTCGGCGTGCAAGTCATTGCCAAGAGTGGTTCAGAGCTAATTGCCTCTGCCGTCACGCATATGGAATATGGAGGTAGCGCCGAAGATTTAGGTCGTACCATCCATGCGCACCCGACTTTGAGCGAAGCCATGAAAGAAGCTGCTCTCGCGGTCGACGGTAAGGCGATTCACAGCATTTAGTTAGTCGAAGTCATCCTTTGGGCGTTGCATTAGACTTGAATGCGTCAGTACTTACCTCGGGGAGGCATTACTGTGCTAGATCCAGTCTTCGCCCTTAGATTTGAGCGCATGTGCTAATTCGCGCGCGAAAAATGGACCGCGATAGACCCAACCAGTGTAAACCTGTATCATCGAGGCACCCGAGTCAATTTTCTCGCCCGCGGCTTCGACAGAGTCAACGCCGCCGACGCCGATGATCGGCAATTTGCCCTCGGTCGATTTGTGGATATATTTAATTACATCATTTGAGCGTTTGCGGATAAACTCCCCGCCGCTAAGACCACCCGTCTCAGCGCTAGTCAAGCTCGACGGGCGTTGGATCGTCGTATTTGTAGCAATAATACCGTCGTATTTGAGTTCTAAAAGTACACCTAAGATTTCGTCCAGTTCGTTAAAAGTCAGATCGGGCGCAATTTTAAGCAGTAAAGGGTGTGGTTCACGGCCTAGCTTCTTCGCCTGTGTCAGATTCTCGTTACGGATCGTTAGCAGCAGGTCGCGCAGATAGACTGCGCCTTGGAGCTCGCGAAGACCTTGTGTATTTGGGCTACTGATGTTGATTGTGAAATAATCGGCCTGATCCGCCAGTGTACGAAAACTAGCTAAATAATCATTCACGGCCTCCTCTAGTGGCGTGTTTTTAGCTTTACCAATATTAACGCCTACGGGCATTTTACGTCTACCCTTAGGGTAATTCTTTGAGAGCGCGTTGAGCATCGCTACAGATCCTTTGTTGTTAAAGCCCATACGGTTGATAAGCGCTTTATCTTTTGGGTAGCGAAAAAGTCTAGGTCTTGGATTACCTGACTGTCCTTCTGGTGTCACTGTGCCAACTTCGGCGTGGCCAAAGCCTAGGGCCTCGATCGCACGGGGATACTCGCCGTCTTTATCCATTCCCGCAGCGAGACCGACACGGTTGGGAAACTCTAGTCCAAATAGCTTTACCGGTTTGTCTTCGCAGACTTGGTTATACTTACGCACCAGTTTACACAATGTGGGCAATGCCCCCATTGTCATTAACGCGCTACGACCGCGATCATGTGCCTGCTCAGGCCCCATTTTGAATAAAACCGGACGCACTATATTTTCGTAGATAAATCCCATAACTATTTAACTTGGTGAAGAATTGGGAACTAACAGATACTTTAAGTAAAACAATTAAAAATATTCTGACAAAGCACTTTACAAAGGGTTATACGAAGTTTTTACCAGTTATAAAGTATATTGCTCATAAAGAGTAAGTACCTAAGAAATAAAGAGCGATCACCTATTATATGTCGAAACCTACTACCAAACTTACATGGTGCAATGCCCGCTTAGGCGAAGATATGAACTGGTGGATTCACGAGATTAGTGATCCCGTTCATTGGGATGTCGATTGCCTTGGCATCATTGACCCACGCCAGTTTCAGCATTTGATCGATTTGTTAGAGCCGCTTAGTGATTACGGTCTACAAAACGAACTAGTTGATGATGCATTTTACTCATTCGGGATCGATAATGTAGAGAAGGACAAAGCCATTCACCTCAAGCGCGTCCAAGACAGCGTTCTAGAAAGTGAAGATCCCCTATTCGCCTTACCTGATGTGCTAGATGAAGAAAAGGGTCCTTATGCAGATCTGCTCGACCACATCACTAAACTTCGAGTTAAAATGCTCAATGATGTGATCGACTTCACGCAGAATCTGACTGTCGAAGAACTCGAGGAAGAGATCCGTGAGGCCCAGAACGCTGACTTCATGGAAGGCCGTGCTTCTCACTTTTTCACTGAACTGACAGCGATCCTCGAGTATGTGCCTGAAGGTTTTGAACTCGATGAAGACGAGGATGCTAAGCCTAAGTCAGAAGACGATGAACTCGAAAAAGATCTAGCCGATGTTGATGCGGGCAATGCCGTTGATGAGAAAATTGAGGAAGACGACACCATGAAGTGGGACGAGGAAGAGGAGGAAGAAGAATACGAAGAAACCACCGCTCCACCAGAGGATGAGGGAGACGAAAAGAATAAATAATTGTCATATAAAGATTTTAAATAAAGTCCTGTCCTATCCTGTCCAGAACGGGACTTTTTTGTTGGTGGGGCTGATCTCACAGAATCACCCCTAAATCACTTTCACATTGTCAGTTATAAAATGGCTACCTAGGTATAATAGGCAGGATAACTATGTTAGAAAATTTAACAGATAAGTTAGGCAGCGCGCTACGTAATTTGCGTGGTGTTGGTAAACTTAGCGAAGATAACATGGCCGATGCGTTGAAGGAAGTGCGTCAGGCGCTCCTCTCAGCAGACGTGCACTTTAAAGTGGCACGTGAATTCGTCGTCTCGGTCAAAGAGCAGTGCCTTGGGCAGGAAGTGCTCAAGTCCGTCACTCCAGGACAGCAGGTCATTAAAATTATTCATGACGAATTGGTCAAATTACTCGGTGAAGGTGCCACTGAACTGGAGGATAAGAAGCCACTTAGGATAATGATGGTGGGCCTCCACGGCTCAGGTAAGACCACTAGTAGCGGTAAACTAGCTCGCTACCTTAAGAAGAAAAAAGAATACCGACCAAGCTTAGTGGCATGCGACTTGTATCGACCAGCCGCTATCGATCAGCTTGAAATGCTGGCCAAGAGCGAAGGGGCAAACTTTTACGGCGACCGTGAAGAGAAGGACATCGTCAAAATTGGCCTGCGTGGTCTCGAAGCAGCTAAAAATGCTGATGCCAATCTCATCATTTTCGATACTGCTGGCCGCCTGCAAATCGACGAAGAGTTGATCGATGAAATCAAGCGCCTTAAAGATGCCGTCCAGCCCGACGAGATTCTTTTAGTTGCAGACGCCGCATTAGGGCAGGAAGCGGTCAATGTAGCGAAGCACTTCCATGAAGCGGTAAACTGCAGCGGTATGATTCTTACCAAGCTCGACGGCGATGCCCGAGGTGGTGCTGCCTTATCGATGAAGTCGATCTCAAACGTGCCTATAAAGTTCATTGGTACGGGTGAGAAGTCTGATGAGTTTGATATTTTCTACCCCGACCGAATGGCCTCCCGTATCCTCGGAATGGGTGATGTCGTCTCTCTAGTCGAGAAAGCCCAAGATAATATTGACCAAGATGAAGCCGAACGCATGGCGGAAAAGATGCGCAAGGCAGATTTCAACCTTGAAGACTTCCTCTCGCAGATGCAACAGGTCAAAAAGATGGGCTCCCTCGGGTCGCTTGTCGGCATGATGCCTGGCATGAGCGGCGTTGAAGTCGGTAACGATGAGGAAAAGAAAATGGCACGCACTGAAGCCATCATCCTATCCATGACTGTGCAAGAGCGCCGTACACCCCGACTTTTGCGTGGGAGTCGCTTGAAGCGAATCGCCAACGGTTCTGGCGTGCAGGTGCGCGATGTTAATGCCCTAATTAAACAGTTTACCCAAATGCAAAAAATGATGAAAATGATGCGTGGTGGTAAAGGGCGTAAAATGATGAAAGCTATGAAATCGAAAATGGGTGATATGCCTGGAGGCGGTAGCGACTTACCTTCGAATCTTCCAGGGCTATAAAGGAGTTATGGATAACCAGGTTGTTCCAGTTCTAGTAAAAGGCGTTATGCCCACTTCAAGTGGTTGCGCTGTCTTCCTTGGTGATGAGGCAAAAACATTCGTTATCTATGTGGATCAAGGTATCGGCGATGCGATCCAGCGCGCGGTGGACGAAGTGAAAGCCGATCGTCCAATGACGCACGACTTAATGCTCACGATGTTAGACGGACTCGGCGCTGAGGTCGAACGTATCGTGATTAACCACGTTGACGAAGGCACTTTCTTCGCTCGAATTATCCTTTCAATGGAAAATGAGCTAGGTCATAAAATTATCGAAGTTGATGCCCGTCCCAGCGACTCCATCGTTATGGCACTCGCTTCGAGTAAGCCGATCTATGTTACCCAAGCTGTGATTGATACAGTCGATGATATGACGGAAATATTAGCTAAAATTCTGGAACAAGGTTCTTGAACTTATGATGCCCCTGCCCGAGCAACCATGGACCGCGCTCGCACCCATGCAGGATGTGACGACGTTGC
>CENJ01081162.1_pt1 | contig 13935 bp, 16 predicted proteins | sample 356161 | NCBI WGS metagenome assembly CENJ01 (sample SAMEA2619531, study PRJEB7988) | marine metagenome | biome: marine biome (ENVO:00000447); feature: surface water layer (ENVO:00002042); material: "saline water (ENVO:00002010), including plankton (ENVO:xxxxxxxx)" | depth 5 m
CGGCTTCCCGGGCTTGGCCCGCGATCGGCCCGCCGCGCCGTCCTGCATCTTCTGCAGAACCGCGAAACGCTGATGCTGCCGCTTGCCGACGACCTTGGCACGGTTGGCCGCGCGGTGCGCAACTGTGCCGATTGCGGCAATCTCGACACCGGCGACATCTGCGCCCTGTGCGCCGATTCCCAGCGTGACAGACAGGTGATCTGTGTTGTCGAGGATGTCGGTGATCTGTGGGCAATGGAACGTGCCGCTGTTTTCCGTGGCCTTTATCATGTTCTTGGCGGCACCCTGAGCGCCATCGACGGGCGCGGCCCGGCGGAGTTGAACATCGAGCGGCTGATCACCCGCGCCGGTCAGGATGTGCGCGAGGTGATTCTGGCGTTGCCGGCCACGGTGGAGGGCCAGACCACGGCGCATTACCTGCATGAAAGGCTGTCCGGCCTGCCACTGGATGTGACCCGACTGGCGCATGGCGTGCCGGTTGGCGGCGAGCTTGATTTCCTTGATGACGGAACGCTGGCACAGGCGCTGAAGGCGCGGGCGAAGCTGGCAAGCAGCTAACCGCCCAGCCGCTTGTTGCGGGACGTGTCAGTCAGGTTGGCCTGGCAACACCGGCGGGGCCTCATCCTCACTGACATCGATCTGCGTGATCCGCCCACCGCGCGAGGTGATCTTGCGGGTTGAGGTCTGGATGTCCTCGATGTCCTTCTCTGCCTGGCTGAAATGTGTCGCCAGCTTGCGAATCCGTTCATCCAGTCGCCCGACATCCTGCATCATCTTGTCGACCTCGGCCTGGATCAGGCCAGCCGCCTCATGCATGCGGGCATCGCGAAGGATGGCGCGTACAGTGTGAAGCAATAGCATCAGATTGTCGGGACCCGCCATATAGACCCGCTTTCTCCGGCTTTCCTCGACAAGCTTGGGAAGCTGCAGGTTGATCTCGGCATGCACCGCTTCGGACGGCAGAAACATGATGGCGCTGGCGGCTGTCTCACCCGGAATGATGTAGCGCTCAGCGATGTCGCCGATATGTTTTTTCACATCGGCCTCCATGGCGCGCCGCGCTGTCGTTCGTGCCGCTTCATCCGCGGCAGCGGCAAGGGCACGATAGGATTCCAGCGGAAATTTCGAATCGATGCAGATCGCCCCGGGCGGTGATGGCATATCGATAAAACAATCCACCCGCCGCCCGTTTCCAAGCGTATGCTGGAAGCTGTAGGCGCTGTCCGGAAGCGCATCGCGCACCAGATTTTCCAGCTGCACTTCACCAAAGCTGCCACGGGCCTGTTTGTTCGACAGGATGTTCTGAAGGTCGGTCACCTGCCCGGACAGTGCCGAGATATGCTCGTTCGCCTTGTCGATCACCGCCAGCTTTTCGGCCATGCCGGTCAGTGACCTGTTGGTGCGCTCGTTCTGGTCGCGGAGCGATTGCTCCAGCCGTGTGCCAAGCCGCCCTTCACTTTCCTGCATCGCCGACGCCACCGTCTGCTGCAGCGCGCCTGACTGGGTGGCAAGCTGGGCCAGCTGGCCGCGAAGTTCGGCAAGGGTTTCGGCATCTCCGTTCGGGGCGTTGCGCGACCGCAGCTGCCGCAGGATCAGGATGATTACGGCAGCCAGCAGAATCAGCAGCAGAAGGGTGTCGATGGCCATCAGGGGTCTCCACGGGTCGGTCTGGAGCGGGAGTCTGGCATGCCAGCGCGGCAAGGGCAACTTGACTGCGCATGCGGGCTGTCCTACTTCAAAAGCCTCGAAATTCCAAAGCTAGGCTCAGGTGTCATGGCACTGATTCCGATCATCTACATCCCCGACCCGGTGCTCCGCCAGGTGGCCGTCCCGGTTACCGAGATCACCGACGGCACGCGCCAGCTTCTCGATGACATGGCGGAGACGATGTATGACGCCCCCGGAATCGGCCTTGCCGCGCCGCAGGTGAATGTCTCGCAGCGGGTCATCGTGATGGATTGCGGGCCTGACGACGCCCCGGAGCTCCACAAGATGATCAATCCGGAGATTGTCGACCGCTCCGAAGCCAAGGCCATCCTCGAGGAAGGCTGTCTTTCGATCCCGAAACAGACTGCCGATGTCGAGCGTCCGGCAAGCGTCGATGTGCGCTATCTGGATGTTGACGGCAAGGAGCAGATGATGACCTGCGAGGGGCTTCTTGCGGCCTGTGTACAGCATGAGATCGACCATCTCGACGGGGTGCTTTTCATTGATTACCTGTCGCGTCTGAAGCGGGACATGATTGTGCGCCGCACCCTGAAGGAACTTCGCCAGGCCGGCACCGGCGCCGCGGGCCGCGGCTAGCATCATGGCGCGCCGCCGCATCGTCTTCATGGGAAGCCCGGATTTCGCCATCCCGGCGCTCGACAGGCTGGCGGCATCCCACGAGATTCTGGCTGTCTATACACAGCCCCCACGCCGGTCTGGCCGCGGTATGCGCGAGACCCCGCAGCCGCTGGCGGCCCATGCTGCCGGCATGGGCATCGAGGTGCGCCATCCGGTGACCCTCAAGGAGCCGGCAGAAGCTGACAAGCTGGCGGCACTCGACGCCGATCTGTTCGTGGTTGTTGCCTACGGATTGCTGTTGCCGCCGGATGTTCTGGCACTGCCGCGCTTTGGCTGCATCAACGGCCATGCGTCACTGTTGCCGCGCTGGCGTGGGGCCGCACCGATCCAGAGGGCGATTGCCGCCGGCGATGCCGAGACCGGAATCTGCGCCATGCTGATGGAAGCCGGGCTTGATACCGGACCGGTGCTGGCGCGCCGAAGCTGTCCGATCGGGCCGGGGGATACCGCTGGCGATCTGCATGACCGGCTGGCGGCAATCAATGCCGATCTTCTGGCCGATGTGGCAGCGGACCTTCCCGCCATTCTGGACAATGCCGAGCCGCAGGACCACGACGCTGCAACCTATGCTGCAAAGATCACCCCGGCCGAGGCCGAGATCGACTGGACGCATCCTGCAGCGGCCATCGACCGGCAGATTCGCGCCTTCACCCCGGTGCCGGGGGCCTGGTTCACCGGCCCGAAAGGGCGCATCAGGGTGCGGGCGGCATCTATCGGCCAGGGCCCGGCCGGCACCGCGCCAGCCGGCACCTGTCTTGGCCTCGATGCTGATGGCGGCATGCGGGTTGCCACCGGCGATGGCGAACTCATCCTGGCCATCCTGCAGCCGGCGGGCGGACGGGCGATGCCGGCGCGTGACTTCCTGAACGGCACCCCCATTCCGGCGGGTGATGCAGTCGGCCCGTCACCGGATGATGATACTGACCATGACGGGACGGCGGCATGACCCGCCGCATCTTCATCACCATTGAATATGATGGCGCGCCCTTTGTCGGCTGGCAGCGGCAGGTGACCGGCCTGTCGGTGCAGCAGGTGCTGGAAGAGGCAGCATCCGAGCTGACCGGGGATGAGGTGCTCGTGCAGGGGGCCGGGCGCACCGACAGTGGTGTCCATGCAACCGGACAGGTGGCGCATCTTGATGTGCCGGACAGGTTCGATGCCAACCGGGTGATGGAGGCGCTGAACGCGCTGACCGCCGCGCATCCGGTGACCATCCGTGAGGCCCACGAGGTGGATGGGGATACACATGCCCGTTTTTCCGCCACCGGACGGCGCTATCTCTACCGCATCCTGCCACGACGCCAGCCACCGGCGCTTGATCGTGGCCGCGTCTGGCATCACCGGGGAAAGCTCGACCCGGCGGTGATGCAACGGGCGGCGGACAGGCTGGTCGGGCGGCATGATTTTACCAGCTTCCGGGCCAGCCAGTGCCAGGCCAACAGCCCGGTGCGCACGCTTGACGAGTTGCATGTGGAGACAGCCGGCGAGGAGATTCATGTCCACGCGGCGGCACTCTCCTTCCTTCATCATCAGGTGCGCAACATCGTCGGCACGCTGGCGCTGGTCGGTGGCGGCAAATGGACAGCGGATGATGTGTCAGACGCGTTGGCGGCCAAGGACCGCGCGGCCGCCGGGCCAACGGCCCCGCCGGAAGGTCTCTATCTGACCGCGGTGACCTATCCGAGCGGCACCTGAGCGCGCGACTGCACGAACATGAACAGCCCGGCATCAATGACGAAGGACAGGAACAGCAGGCCAGTGGCAAACCATCCACCACGCCCAAGCTGGTCGCGTCCGATCCGCCACAGCCAGTAGACACTCCAGAAGATCAGGGGGGTAATCAGGATCAGAAGCGTGCCATCACCGGTGATGATCACCAGATTCTGGACAATCCCACCAAACAGATGCTGCACATTCTCGACCCACAGGAAGGGCACGACAAAGGCAAAGATCCGGCCTTCCAGCCCGGCGGTGCGCAGAATCATCATGAACAGCAGCACCATCAGCACCACCGCGAGAAGCTGCAGGATCAGGTTTGCCATCAGGATCCCGACACCACTCTTCAGCCCGGGATAGAGCGAGACAACCAGCGTGAAAATGACCGAGGCCCAGATCGCCTGCCAGACAGCGGCGGCGTCAAAGGCATAGGTGCCGCTGAACGGACGGCGGCCAAGCATCACCAGAAGCGTCTGTTTGACGAGGTCCATAAGCCGGCCAGGCGACAGTGAGTAATCCGTCTCGTTCATACGCCGGCCCCCTCAAAGAAACGTCTCATCACATCTTCATAGATATCGGCCAGCCTGTCGATATCCGCGATCGCCACATGTTCATCCACCTGATGCATGGTCTGCCCGACAAGACCGAATTCGGCCACCGGACAGATGCGGGTGATGAATCGCGCGTCGGACGTGCCACCACTTGTCGACAGCTCCGGCCGGCGACCTGTGACGGCGGCGCAGGATTCCGCAATCACGTCGGTCAGCTTGCCGGGCGCGGTCACAAACGGGTCGGCATTCGCCTTCCAGCTGACCTGCCAGTCGCCGCCGATGCGCGCGAAATGCTCCTCCAGCCAGCCGATCAGGCTGGCGGCGCTATGTTCAGTGTTGAAGCGGATGTTGAATTTCGCCTCGGCGCGCGCCGGAATCACATTGGTCGCCGGGTTGCCAACATCAATCGTGGTCACATGCGCTGTCGACGGGCCGAAATGCGGGGTGCCACCGTCAAGCTCACAGCCGTTCACCGGGGCCAGCATCGCCAGCAGCCTTGTGACCGGATTGTCGGCAAGATGCGGGTAGGCAACATGGCCCTGGCGGCCGGTGACCGTCAGATGCCCGGACAGGCTGCCGCGCCTGCCATTCTTGATGACATCGCCAAGCGCTGCCGGGTTGGTCGGCTCGCCAACGACACAGCCATCGGGAACATGACCGTTTGCCGCCACCCACTCGACCATTTTGACAGTGCCGTTGACAGCGTCGCCTTCTTCGTCGCCCGTGATCAGCAGGCTGATCGACCCCTTTGGTGGCCCCGGCTTCAGAAGCCGCGCGACCGCGCCGACAAAGGCAGCGATGCCACCCTTCATGTCGGCAGCCCCGCGCCCATAGAGCCGACCATCTGAAATCTCGGCATCAAAGGCGCCATGGGTCCAGGCAGCCTGATCGCCGATCGGCACAACATCGGTATGACCGGCGAAGGCAAGATGCGGCCCGTCGGTGCCGATGCGGGCAAACAAATTGTCGATGCGTTCGTCACCCTCGCCAAAGGGAAGACGCGTGCAGGCAAACCCCATGCCGGCAAGCTCGCCCTGCAGCAGGTCGAGCGCACCGCCTTCATGCGGCGTCACTGACGGACAGCGGATCAGCCGCTGTGCCAGGTCAACGGCATGTGACGGTGCCGACCCCATCAGTCGCGGAGAAGATCGTTGACCGAGGTCTTCGAGCGGGTCTTTTCATCCACCTGCTTGATGATCACGGCGCAGGACAGGGACGGCCCCGGGCTGCCATCGGCAAGCGGCTTGCCGGGAAGGCTGCCGGGCACAACCACCGAATAGGCGGGGACCCGGCCCATATGAACCTCGCCGGTCACGCGGTCGACAATCTTGGTCGACGCGCCAATGAACACACCCATGGACAGCACCGCGCCGCGCTCGACGACCACACCTTCGACAACCTCGGAGCGCGCGCCGATGAAACAGTCATCCTCGATGATCACCGGACCAGCCTGAAGCGGCTCAAGCACGCCGCCGATCCCGGCACCGCCGGACAGATGCACATTCTTGCCGATCTGCGCACATGATCCCACTGTGGCCCAGGTATCGACCATCGTGCCGCTGTCAACAAAAGCACCAAGATTGACGAAGCTCGGCATCAGAACAGCGCCGGCAGCAATATGCGCCGAATGGCGCACAACGCATCCCGGCACGGCGCGGAATCCGGCCTTGCGGAATTCGGCCTCGCCCCAGCCGGCAAATTTCGACGGCACCTTGTCCCACCATGTTGCTTCGCCACTGCCGGGATACTGGGTTCCCGACGGGATCACCGCCATGTCGTTCAGGCGGAAGGACAGCAAGACCGCCTTCTTCAGCCACTGGTTGACATGCCACTGGTGGTCGCCAAGCGGCTCGGCAACACGGGCGCTGCCGTCATCCATCATCGCAAGCGCCGCGTTCACCGCGTCGCGCACCGCGCCGCTGGTCTCGGCGCTGATGCTATCCCGTGCGTCCCAGGCTTCGTTGATATCACGTTCCAGTTGCGCCCTGTCCATGGCTGTCTCCGTTGGTCTCTGGTCTCGCGGCAGCCAGCGCGGCTGTCGCCAGACCTGTTGTCATGTTGCAGATATCGACCTTTCAGGCCGGAATGGCAAGGGCTGAAAGGAAGCTCTTCAGGTCTTCCGCGACGAAATGCACATAGTCCTCGTCGGCCCCGCGCTGCGCCCACTCATAGTCACTTGCCAGCCAGACGGTGCGCATGCCGAGATGGTGCGCCGGCTCGAGGTTTCGGGCCATGTCCTCGATCATCACGGCACCGCCCGGATCAATAGCGGTGGCCTGAATGAATTTGTCGAAGGCCTGCTGTTCGGGCTTTGGCACAAAATCGGCCCCGACAATGTCGAAGATATGTTCGAAATGATGCCGGATGCCATAGGCGTTCAGGATGTTCTCGGCATGCGGAACGGTGCCATTGGTGAAGATATGCTTGCGCCCGGGAAGCGCCGTCAGCATGGCATCGAGCTCTGCCTCGAAGGGAAGATCGCTCACATCGATGTCATGCACGAAATGGAGATAGTCCTCGGGTGCCAGATCCTGTTCGACCATCAGCCCGCGCATGGTTGTGCCATAGCGCTGGAACAGGTCTTTCTGGATCAGTTTCGCCTCGTCATGCGGCACAGCGAAATGCTGCGCCACGAACTCGGTGATCCGCACCGCAACGCGCACGAAAAGGTTCGATTTCGCCGGATAGATGGTGTTGTCGAGATCGAACACCCAATCCTTGATCTGGTGTGCCGGGAAGCCGGATGGCGACTTGGTCTCTGGTGACATCTTTGGGAGTGCCTTTCAAGAATAATGAGCCTGTGACGCAGCCTGAAGGCTGTCAGTCGGCCTTGATAAAAGTGCCCATGCCGTGCTCGGTGAACAATTCGACAAGTAGCGCGTGCGGTGCGCGCCCGTCCATGATCACCGCGGCTTCCGCTCCCCCGAGAACCGCATTGATACAGGTTTCGACCTTTGGAATCATGCCACCCGACACTGTTCCGTCCCGGATCAGCGCCTCGGCCTGGCTGACGGTCAGTTCGGTAATCAGCTCGCCATCCTTGTCGAGAACGCCGGTGACATCCGTCAGCATCAGCATGCGCGTCGCGCCAAGCGCGGCAGCGACAGCGCCGGCAGCGGTGTCGGCATTGATGTTGTAGGTCTCGCCGCCAGCATCGCTTCCCACTGGCGCCACCACCGGAATCAGGTCGGCGGCGTTCAGCGCTTCCAGAACCGAGGTGTCGACATGCGCCGGTTCACCGACAAAGCCAAGGTCAATGGCCTCCTCGATGGCGCTTCCTTCGGTTTTTGCCGTGGCCATCAGCTTGCGCGCGGTGATCAGCCCGCCATCCTTGCCGGAAATGCCGACAGCACGGCCGCCTGCCCGGGCAATGGCGGCGACAAGCGCCTTGTTGATACCGCCAGCCAGAACCATTTCGACGACCGAGATGGTCGCCTCGTCGGTAACCCGCAGCCCGTCGATGAAATCCGATTCAATCTGCAGCTTTTTCAGCATCTCGCCGATCTGGGGACCGCCACCATGAACCACGACAGGCCGCGCGCCAACCTGATCCAGCAGCGCGATATCCGCAGCAAAGGCGCTGACATAATCAGCCTCGCCCATGGCATGCCCGCCGAATTTGATAACAATCGTCTGCCCGGAATAGCGGCGCATGAACGGCAGCGCTTCGACCAGCATGCCGGTCTTCTCCAGCAGCGTGGATTGCAGCGTTGAACTCTTGTCATCCATCATTCTGTCCTCAGACATGCCTTGGCCCGCCAACAGGGCGGCGGCGCCACCCTATCGGCAAGGCGTGGGCCTGCGCAAGACCCGATCAGCAGCTCATTCCTTCGCCAGCGCCAGCCCGGCAAGATGCGCGCGAAGCTCGGCAATGCCATCGCGTGTCTCCGACGAGGTGACAAACAGCTCAGGATAGGCCGCAACATGGGTGTTGATGCGCTTCAGTGTCGAGTCGCAGACAGATTGCAGCGCCCCCGGTTTCAGCTTGTCCGCCTTGGTCATGACAACCGCCCATGACACCGCGCTGGAATCAAGAAGCTTCATGATCTCGGCATCCGCCGATCCGATGCCGCGCCGGCAGTCGATCAGCAGGAAAACCCGTTGCAGCGAGGCGCGGCCTGACAGGAATTTGCGGGTCAGGGTGGTCCAGGCCTTGATGTCGGTCTTCGGCGCCGAGGCGTAGCCATATCCCGGCAGATCGACAAGCTGCAGACGGTTGGCAAGATCGAAAAAGATGAGCTGGCGGGTCCGCCCCGGCGTCTGCGAGGTGCGGGCCAGCGCCTTGCGTCCGGTCAGCGCGTTGACAAGCGATGATTTGCCAACATTGGAACGGCCGGCAAAGCAGATTTCAGGCAGCCCTTCAGGCGGCAGGACATGCATGTTGTTGGCAGCCGCGATGAAATCGCAGCTTCCGGCGAAGAGAAGACGTCCGGCCTCGAGTTGCTCGGGGCTCAGCTCTCCCTCTCGATCCTCTTCATGATGTACCATTGTTGCGCCATAGAAAGCAGGTTGTTCCAGGTCCAGTAGATCACCAGACCGGCCGGGAAGGTGGCCAGAAGGAAGGTAAAGATGATGGGCATGAACTGGAAGATCCGCGCCTGGACCGGGTCTGGTGGCGCCGGGTTCAGCCGCATCTGCAGGAACATCGAGACCCCCATCATGATCGGCCAGGCGCCAAGCTGCAGGAAGGGCGGCAGGAAATCCACCGAAAACGGCATCAGGCCGAAAAGGTTGAAGACCGAGGTCGGATCAGGGGCCGACAGATCGGTGATCCAGCCAAAGAAGGGGGCATGCCGCATTTCAATGGTGACGAACAACACCTTGTACAGCGCAAAGAACACCGGAATCTGCAACAGCACCGGAAGACAGCCTGCTGCCGGGTTGACCTTCTCTTCCTTGTAGAGGGCCATCATCGCCTGGTTCATCGCCATGCGGTCATCGGCATGACGTTCGCGGATCTGCTGTACCTTCGGTTGCAGGATCCGCATCTTGCCCATCGAGCGATAGGATTTGTTGGCCAGCGGATAGAAGACAAGCTTCACCCCGACAGTGAAGGCCAGAACGGCAAGACCGAAATTGCCAAGCAGCCCGTTCAGCCAGTTGATCGCGTAGAAGAACGGCTTTGTCAGGAAATAGAACCAGCCAAAATCGATCGCCAGATCGAAATTCTTGATCCCCAGCTCGGCAGCGTATCCATCGAGAAGCGAGACCTTCTTCGCGCCGGCGAACAGGCGCGTCTGACTGGTCACGGCGCCGCCTGCGGCAAGCACCATGCCGTCACTGGAAATATAGTCCACCTGATAGCGATCGCCCGGGCCGGACAGCGCCTTGAAGGCGTAATTCATCCGCTTCGACTGGTCCGGCACAAGCGCGGCAAGCCAGTATTTGTCAGTAAAGCCGATCCAGCCCCCATTGGATTCAGGCCGGATATCATCGATCCCTTCATCGCCGTCACGCATGTCATCGTAATCGATTTCGCTGAGCGTTTCGTCGAACACGCCAAGTGCGCCTTCGTGAAGGATATAGATGCCGGTTGTCGGCGGGGTGCCGTGGCGGCGCACCAGACCGTAGGGGAACAGGGTCAGCGGCGTCGACAGGCTGCTCTCGACGCTGTCGTCAACCGTGATCATATAATCATCATTGATCGCCAGCTGCCGACGGAAGGTCAGGCCCTTGCCATTGTTCCAGCTCAGCGTCACCGGAGTTGTCGGTGACAGCAGCATCGAACTGGCGGTCCAGACGCTGTCGGCTGTCGGCATCGGCTGGTCGGCATCACCCGAAGCCCATCCGAATTCGGCGAAGAAAGGCCGGTCGCTGTCTGTCTGCAGAAGGAACTGGATGTTGTCGGAATCATCGTCCTGCGTCTCGCGATAGGCCTTCAGCATCACATCATCGATGCGCAGCCCGGCAAGCGAGATCGACCCTGAGACAAGCGGTGCATCGATGGTGATGCGCGGGGCGGATACCGCCGGCGCCTCGGCCGAAGAGGCGACACCGGGCGTGGCCTCGGATGCGCTTCCCGACAGGTTGGCCTTCGGTACTTCATTCAGCTCGGCGGCGGCTTCTGCCGCGGCAGCGGCCTCCTGCGCGGCAATCTGCTGCTGCAGCGCCGCTTCCTCTTCGAGCTCGGGACCGACGACGAACATCTGCCAGCCGAACAGCACGGCCATAGACAGCGAAATCGCCAGAATCATGTTGCGGTTTTCGGGGTTCATCAATCGCGTTCCCGCGCGAGCCTGCGCACCAGTGTTTTACAAGACGGCCGGTCACGGCCCACAATCGTCACGAGCATCCGCTCCTGGATAGTCTATTTCGGTCGCGTACCGCGGCCCGGGGCCTCGCCATCCTCACCTTCGGGCACCGGATCAAACATCGGATCCGCCCACGGATGGCAACGCGAGATACGTTTTAGCGCAAACCACCCGCCACGCAAGGGCCCATAACGTTCGATGGCCTCCCGCGCATAGTCCGAGCAGGTCGGAAGGTGCCGGCAATTCGCCCCCAGAAGTGGAGAAATCATCATCCGGTACAGCCAGATCAGCGCCAACAGAGGCAACGCCAGCAGCCTTGTTACCCCCGCCATCACCCCAGACATCACCCCAGACATCACCGTTGGCCACCCTGTTTGTCAATCACCCGGTGGAGATGGCCAAGCGCCTTGTGAAACTCACTGACAAGGTCCTGCCATGGCCTCTCTGCGGTGTTATGGCGGGCAATGATCACATAATCGGTACCGGCGCGGGCACGCGTTGCCAGTTCGCTGCGGGCAAGCGCGCGAAGACGCCGGCGCGCGCGATTGCGGCGCACGGCATTGCCAGTTTTCTTGGAAGCTGTGAGACCAAGCCGCCAGTCATCGCGACCGGTCGGCGTGGCTTGCAGGACAAGGCCTGCCGCCACCGCCTTGATGCCACTGTTGCGCGCTGCCAGAAACCCGGCCCGCGACGGTATGCTGACCAGACCGGTCACAGCGGCGGCGTCCGGAGATCAGGCAGACAGGCGCGCGCGGCCCTTTGCACGGCGGGCACGCAGAACGCGGCGGCCGCCAACAGTGGCCATGCGCGAGCGAAAGCCGTGGCGGCGCTTGCGGACGAGAACACTCGGTTGATAGGTGCGTTTCATGGCGACGCTCCTTTCGCACTATGAATATGGTGTCGGAAACTGCGTCGGTTTGTAGGGCTCGGCAGGCAAACTGTCAACGTCTTTCAGGGTCTTTCGGGCCCTGTCTGTCTACAACACGGGCAGACCTACCAGCCTTTCACCGCTGACAGACCCGGCCGGGCTATGGCATAAGGCCAGAATCACTCACCCGGCAAGACTAAACCGGACTACAATGATGACAACCAAGGAACGGACCTAGCCGCATGCGCCACACCCAGATGCGCGACACGCTGATGCCCAGACGCACTGCCCGCCACTGGCCGGCACAGCTGCTGATCTTTGCCGGCGCGGTGATTCTGGCGATTTTCCTGTCGCTGCTGGCAACAACGCCAACCTATTACAGACATGTCTCACTGGCAGCGCATGATGCCAGTCTGGTTATACCGGACGCCGATCCGGAAGACGCCCCGATGACGGGTTTTGATCTGCGGTCGCCGTCACTCCTCGACGGTATCGCCGGTGTATCACAACTTCTTCTTGATCCGGATATCATGACGCTTCGGGTGACCGGATTGGGGCCGGCAGGCGAATCGGAGGTCACGCTCAAGGCGGATCGGTTCCATGCCGCGGTCCGGATGACATTCATGGCCTGGCTATCCGGCGCAACCGTGTTGATCTTCGCGGCACTGACCGCGCTGCGGCTCTTCATGAGGCGGCATTATTCCGCCCCGCTGCAGGCGCTGATCGACACCATCACCGAATTCAGCGACGACCCCACTGTTGCCACGCCGATTCCCGAAGAAATGACGCGGTCACGAGAGTTCAGCGCCGCCGCGGAAGCGCTGGACACCCTGCAGCGCAACACGCTTCTGGCCCTCCGTCAGCGTGAACGGCTTGCCGATATCGGCGAGGCGGTGGCAAAGATCAACCACGACATCCGCAATGTTCTGAGTTCGGCGACGCTGGTCGCCGACACAATCCTGGCTTCGGAAGACCCGCGGGTGCGCCGCGCCGCGCCGCATATCGTTCGCTCGCTTGAACAGTCGGTGGCGCTGGTGCAGTCGATGATGGATTACCTGGCCGACACCCCGCAGGCGGAACCTGAGGACATTGCGATGCAGCAGCTTGCCGCCGAAACCGGCGAAGATGCCAATCTCACGATCCGCTATGACGGGCCCGACACATTGCGGCTCGACCGCGTGATGATGTCCCGCATCCTGCTGAATCTGGCGCGCAATGCTGCAAGCGCCGGCGCCACCTCACTCAGCATTGATGTCTGGCGCGCCGGCAAGCTTGGGGTCATCGATATTGCTGATGACGGCCCCGGAATCGCGCGTGCGGACTGGGATGATCTGTTTCTGGCCTTCCGCAGCAAGCGAAGCGGCGGCACCGGTCTCGGGCTGGCCATCGCCCGCGACCTCGCGGTGGCCCAGGGCGGCGCCCTGAAACTCACACGCTCAAATGATGATGGCAGCGAATTCAGGCTGCAGCTTCCGATGGAGATGTTTGCATCGGACGGGCGCTGACCGCTCCGAACCCGCGTTCAGGGTCTCAGCGGCGGCCGATGATCGGGGTGGAGGGCTGCGGTTCCATATCCCACGGGAAGAAGATCCAGGTGTCCTGCGACACCTCGGTCACGAAGGTATCGACAAGCGGCCGGCCAGCCGGCTTCGCATAGACCGTGGCGAAATGCGCCTCCGGCATCATCTGCCGCAGCGCCTTTGCCGTCTCGCCGGTATCGACAAGGTCATCGACAATCAACCAGCCCTTGCCGGTTCCGGCACTCGGGGCCCCCTTCAGGATATCCAGCCGGCCCTGCTCGCTCCCGTGATATGACGAAATGCAGGCGGTCTCGATCAGGCGAATCTCCAGCTCGCGGGCAACAATGGCCGCCGGCACCAGGCCGCCGCGCGTGACTGCAACGATCCCCTCGAAGGGACCCATTTCCAGAAGACGCCAGGCCAGCGCCTTGGAAGTGCGGTGGAGTTCCTCCCACGACACGGGAAAGGACTTGTCATACACGTCGGCCATTCTTGTCACCCCTGTTTTCCGAAATTCCGCCAGTTTTTTGCCTGCGGTGAATGTAGCTTCTGGCGCGCCGATGACAAGTCCGATCTGGCGAAGGTGATGGCGTGGAACACGGCCTGCTGGCCTGCCGAAAGGGTCTTGCCAGCGTCGGGTGCTTCGCCTATGGTGCGCCATCCTTGCGCCGGATATTTCACCG
>CENJ01171126.1_pt1 | contig 13932 bp, 16 predicted proteins | sample 356161 | NCBI WGS metagenome assembly CENJ01 (sample SAMEA2619531, study PRJEB7988) | marine metagenome | biome: marine biome (ENVO:00000447); feature: surface water layer (ENVO:00002042); material: "saline water (ENVO:00002010), including plankton (ENVO:xxxxxxxx)" | depth 5 m
ATATTTTATTAGGAATAAACATAAACATAAATATTTTAGAGTTAATTAGATTAATTTTTTAACTTTAAAACGCTTGTTTAAATAATGCCTTTTTTATCAGATTCTCTAATATATTTCATATCATTTGTTGGAACATTTGGAACGGGACTAATAACTGGAATATCTTCTGCTATCGAGCGGACATCATGGAACCAAGAAAGTAAAGAAGAAGAAATTATTAATATTCACAAAAATATTAATAAAAATTTAAACACACTTGTAAACTTGCAACTTGAAAATAATTCATCAATAACCTCTAATGAGTGATTTAGATTCTTAAAGGTTGTCTCTTTTAAATTATTTTAATAAATTCTTCTTTCGGTCCACATTTGTCCATAATATGCACTATTATCTCTTTTTAATAATTCATTATGATCTTTTAGTTTTGCATTTACAGCTATTTTAGTGTTATCATTTTTGTATGCTAGCAAAAATAGATTATTTATAATGACAGTTTCTAATTCACAACGATATTTTTGGGGAGGATTCATTTCGTTTAGTGTTCTTTTAAAAAGATAAGGTCCTGTAATATCAAGTGGGTTTAATCCATAAGACCTATTCTTTATTGACTTCACAATATTTTTAATTGCCTTTTTAAAAATTTTTAGTCGTGGACGCGCCGCCATAAAATTTATTTGTATACCAGGATAATCGAATGGTGGAGATATAATATCATCTACTAATACCAACTCGTCATTATCGTGATCAATTAATTCGCTAAAACCGACATAATATGTCTGAGTTAAATCACCATAAATACCACCAGTTATATATAACGCACAAAAACGAAAAATATCTGCCTTATATGCTCCAGGCAATATAGCATCATATGCTTCAAGAACTTCTTTATCAAAATGTTTATTTATAAATTCTCGTGCATCTTTATCACTGTAATATAATACTTCATACCCTGGATTATCAGATTTTATTTTATTAAAAAGAGTTTTAATACGTGGATCTAATTCATCCTTTTCGGTTTTTCCTGTTTTATAAATAATTTTGGGTATAACTGTCTTGTTAATTTCAAATGAATCCTTTTGTATTAATAAAAAATAACAGAATACTAAAATAATCATGACGGTTAGAAAAAAAAATATCATATTAACTAATATAATTTTTTAAATGATACTCATTTGTATAAAATAATAATAACCTAACATTTTAAAATAATACACTACCCTGAGTTATTATTCAATATTTAATACATAAAAAAAACCATATGCATTAGGATCAATTTTTTTTCCCCAATCATATTTTTTTTCATCGTCTACCTTAATCCATCTATCTGACGTTGTATCTTTAATAAGAGCATAATAATGTCCTCCAATGATCATATTTGTGTGACATAAAATTGCTGCTAATTTATATTTTGATGATGCTATTTTAACTGGTGCGACAAATGGTAGAACATCTAGGTCTTCGTTATACAATATTCTATTATTAATTTTTGTTCCGTTGTTTCTAAATCGTTTTAACTGTATTACTAGTATTGGTGATAGTGTCCATAGTCTTTGGACACGAACACATTTTTTATTATCAATTTCAATCATTTCCTTACTAAAATAATCAATTAAACAGTCGCTAAGTGTTTCTCTATTTTTTGCAATCGGTAATTGCAAAAATAATATAGAGTCAAATACATTAGAATCTTGTCCGGTTCTAGCAATAATACATTGTTTAGCAAATAAGCCATGTACAACATTACAATATTTATCTCCGATATACTGTTTCCAATGTTTAAAAGACTCTATATGAATCTTTGAATTGTGCAGTGATTTATGCAATTTTAAAGTACGTTTTGTTCCATTAATTGATATTAAATACGAACAAATTCTTTCTAATGTTTCAAAAGAATCTTCTTGATCTGTTCCTAAAAAAAAATCTTTTGAATAATTTCTTGCATTTAGATTTTTATTTCTATGTTCTTTACACGCCTTCCATAAACGTAAAATGTCATTATCTTTGGTTTTTTCCAATTCTGTTATAAAACATGGAATTGCAAACAAACATTGAACAACCGCATTAAAATGACACAAATTTATTGCATTTGATAATTGTGGAACAACCAGCATAAACTATTTATTATATTCTTTTTTATATTTTTAATACAAATGTATCAATTACTTCGGGTGTTATATGTTTATCTGGACCAGCCGTTTTATTTGAATCACCATAATATCTTGCACCTAATTTAAAATATTTGTTCAAAAGACTTTCTGTAAAAGTGATACACATAAAAGGAATCTGTGTACAGTTTGAGGAAATAGCATATGAATAATATTTTAAAGAAGGAATTAATTTTGATGAAATCCCATAGCTTCCCGACAGAATTTCATTAAAAAGAAAATTTACGTCAATGGAAAAATAACGAGTTATATTTAATAAATTATGATTCACACCATGTATTATTATAATATTATCATTAGATAATTGTGTATAATTTGAAATTGAATACATCACATCACGATTATCACCCAGGCATCCGGGCTTGCCTGTATAATTAATTGCAGGTTCCGGGGGTGAAAAAGGATAATAATTTTTATCGATTATACACCTTCTTCTATCTGCAATTTGGTAATTCATTTGATTGCTGTCAACTAATTTTAAATTTATTTTTTTTCGTATACTCTTTATATAATCATTAAAATCATCCACTGGTTCTGATGCATTAAATCTTACTTTCGCACGTTCTTTTGGTAAAGAAAAATCAACTTCTGGAAAATTATACCAATATGCAGGAAAATTCCAATTTATTATTTTATGTTTTAACTTTTCGTTATAAAACTCGCTTAGGCGCATTATTGCAGTAAAAGTCACATTCTGGTTTAATGAGGTATAGGACGATGTCCACCAATTTATTGGTATTTTTATGCACCGACTAACACTATTACATATTCTATTGCCAACTTTAGGATTGACGTACATAACCCATGGTGTGTTATTATCAAACTTTTCAATTTGTGCATCATTTATTGGGTCTCCAACAGAACAAAATGGAGTTAAATTACCGTTTGCATATAAATAAGGGGTTGCAGAAATATACGCCAAATCACTACCAATATTTAATAATGACTCATTCCAATACCAAATAAAGGCATCATTATATTGCATTTTAAATGAAGTTTTATTTTCAAAAATTAAACCAGCATAAAGTGTGCTTGGATTATTTGCTAAAAAATGAGGGTGTCCAATTGAAAAGGACATAAAACCTTTTAGAACACGTTTCATAGTATAATATAATATATATTGTTTATTGTTTAAATTCAATCTTTATCTATATAAACCACAATTAATGTATGTATTTTATTAATCGCAATTTTTTTAACATTAAGTATCTTATTTCATAAGTCCTAAACTGTTTTAATAATAAATTCTTTTATAGTGTCAACTCAAATAATTTCCTCATTATCCATACATTTTGTATTTTCCACCACTCTTCAAATTTGCCTATTTGTTTTTTAGCGTTCAAATTAAAGATATGAATGCACGGAAGGGTCATGCCTACGCCAAAACCTTTTATAAAATAAGTAACATTCGCTTCTCCGATATACCCATTTTCACACTGCCTTATTCTTACAATATCAAATTGTATTCGATCAGCCAAACAAGTTAAATAACTAAAATTAGACACCCATTTTTTTTGGCTTCGTGTAGTCGAAAAAAAAATCTTTAAACACAACGTCCGAAGCTAAATATTTGCTTTCAAATATTTTGCTGTAAGCACTGTCTTTGGATTTAGCACCCAAAGACTCGTAATACCGCTTAACAAGAACATATATCTCTCGGCTCATTAATATTACATACTATTTTTAATTTTTTTATTTATTCCTACAAAATTATTTCATATGGTATAATAATCTATAAACTAGCTAAATTCGAATACCAATTAAATTAAGTGTTATTTTCAAAAATTAAACCAGCGTAAAGTGTGCTTGGATCATTTGCTAAAAAATGAGGGTGTCCAATACTAAAGATTATGTAAATTTAATCTTTATCTCTAGAAACCACATTTACTGTATTTATTTTATTAATCGCAAATTTTTTTAGATTAAATTAAATATCTTATTTTCGATTTAATTATTAAAATATTTATATGAAACCATATGAAAAAAAAATGAAAATATCAACTACCAGATTGGATATTATAGTTCCAGCATTATCTAGCACTCGTTTTGGAGCAAAAGGACCAACTCCACCAGTTAAAAAAATAAAAAGAACAGAAACATTACACTATCTTCACACAATTCCCCCTAGATCTACAATACCAAAAAAACGTGTTATTCCCAAAAATGCGGGTAATTGGACTAAAAATCCCACATATCCGCCCAGAGCATATTATTAAAAATTATTATTTAATCATCTGTTCTTTTTTGGTGGTGTTATACTTGGATACATTTTTTCGAGAACGACTCACAGCTATAGATCCCAAATTAACCTTGGCACAATTGCTACTCTCATACAATTCGCCAATTTTACAATCAATTGGATAACATTTTTTAGGAAGGTCAATAAATTCTATCGCGCTTTTCTTAAGAATTTCTATTAATTTATTATTTTCCTTTGCTAATTTTTTTTGTTTATTATAAATTATCATATCTGGCGTGACATTTTGATTATGTTCTGTATATAAATAATTAAACATAACATATCTTGAGGTCTGTGCCCAAGCCTTAAGACTACCAATATTACGAGAAATAATATCCATGGTAGAAAGAATATTAATTATTTGAACAGTTGAACCAGGAGGATGAGAATCTAAGCGAACAATTCTAGCTCGAGCTTGAAGATTTTTAGAAACATTATTTATAGGTTCCAAAATAAACATAGTATCCGTTTTCAATATTGAAACACCCTCATAGTATCCACTATCAAGAATCAAAATAGAGGTTCGGTTATAATAATTTTTTAATATTTTTTTAAATCTATCAGGAGAACAGCCATTTTCAAGTAGTTGATTATCAATATTCATAAACGATAAATAAGCAGACAAAGTTTTGGATGCTAGGCTAGAACTAGTATATATAACAATTTTTTTTTCTGGATTTTTAGACCTATATTTTGCTATTGATATATATTTACTAGCTATAGTAGAAAAAGTATATCCTAAATTTAGATAACATCTAAGATCTTCTTCACTGTAATAAAGTATCTTGTCTATAAGGTACTCCGGCGTTCCATTATCATCAGTAAATTTGCATATATTTCCAATAAATCTACCATAATTTAAAAATAACTCACGATTGGATTGGTCAAACATTAGTTCTTCACACTCATCATAATTATTAAAAATTCCTAAACTAAGATAATCTTCAAAAGTTAATTTAGCAATAGTAAATCTCATCAAAATACATATTTGCTCATGATTCAAACTCTTATATATTTGTTTATCAATTATTTTTGGAAAATCTGCATCATTAAAGTTAGGACTATAATAAGATATATAAGGACCTAAATCTTCTTTAATCTTTGTGAAATCTGGTTCAAAATATGTTTCTTTTCCGTCGTTATATTTTGCATCACTATAAGCCTTTGTCAAAAAGTATACTATAATCGTGGCGATCCATAAATAACACCATGACAACATAAAATCAACCATCCGTGAGCCTGCCATCCTTTCGGTTAGTTCTTCAGCAGCACCTAGATCATCGGCTTTCAAAGCTCTACCCGATTTCCAATAATTGAAGAAAGCTTTTTCAGCTTCGTGACCAAAATCAGATATTTCTTTTTGCGTGTAGTCATCAAGTATTTTTGAGTTCAGAAACGTGAATACTGGTTTCACGGTATTAATTCCTATATATTTAAGAACTTTAAGTGTTGGTGCAGTAATAATTTTAAGAAAATAGTGCGATGAATCCACAACGTATTTAGATCCAAGCGGGCTTACAGTGTCCCACAGCTTTGTACCTTTGTCTCCCAGTATTTCATTAAGTTTATCCAATATACTTTCATTAAATAGCGTTGAAAGCATCCCAAAACTAGCAATTAGTTGAGTAGCTAACGTAATACTTACTAGGTTCTTTAAATTATTAGCAACCCAACCATATACCATAGATTTTTTACTGAATACTCTATAGTATTTTTCTCTAAAGACTTTATTATCTATTGGAAATATATTAGAGCCTCCTGCAACATTTATTATGTAAGATATATCACAAGCAGAATTGTATATTGGTGTTGCGGATAATACAATCCTTTTTTTGAATGATTGGAGTTTATTTATTTTCAGAGTACTTATATGGTGACTTAAATTATGACACTCATCCATAATCAATGTTTTATCTGAAAACCATTGCGAATCTTTATCTTCTAAAAATTCTGCAGCATCTGTAAAACTAAAAACCCCAATGTTTTTAGGTAAATGTTTTTCATAGACATTAACATAATCAACCAGCCATTGATTAACTAACGGCTGTGGACAAATTATTAAAAAAGGATTTCCAAGATTATGGGCTATTCCAATAGCTGTGTAACTCTTACCCGTTCCCATATAATGATACAAAAAAATACCATCATTTTGTGGGCATTTCTGAGCCATATATTCTATTGGTTTTAATTGGAAAGGCTTATACTTGCGAGTAAGAATTGACATTATAAATTAATACATTTTTAATATAGAGATTTTAATTTCAAGTAAAAATACAAAAAATTGATGAATAATGTCAATAAAAACTAATACATATATATATATAAGTGTTTCATACATATATAGACATAATGGCTAACTTTGCATCTACGATTCTTCTTCCCAAGGAATTTGATAAAACACATCTATCTTTTGGTGAACCTGTACCAGTAGGTGACAAAGGAGCTAAGTTTATTCCGGTTAAATACAAGAATGTACAAGGACTTAAGTTTCAAACACCTCTATTAACTCAAAAGTGGAAGGTAAACACATATCCGGCATCGGATCCTAGCGAACAAACTAAACATTCACTTACGCTAATTTGTTCTAATTCTCAGGATCCAAATGATCCTGAAGTGGAAAATATGATTCAAGTATTCAAGGAACTGGATGATACTCTACTAGATCTTCTTGGAAATCCTGAAACCAAATATTATTCTAAATGGTTTGGTAAAAAGACTCCACCTTCTCGTGAAGTATTGGGAGCTCTGCAGACGAAGATGATTCGTCCTGCTCGTGATAAAGAAACTGGTGAAGAAACAGATAGGTATCCACCATCCATTGGACTTAAATTAAGCGTATATGACGGAGAACTTAAATCCTCTGCATATTATCCGAATAAAACAAAATATGCCAGCCCAATTAAGGAAGAAGACATTAACAACGTATTTCAACCAGGATCGTCAGTAATGGCAATGGCGCGCGTAACAAAGGTTTGGGTCGCCGGTGGAAAATTTGGATTTTCGCTAATGCTTGGTGATGCACTAGTACATCCACCTTCAATTGCTCCGGAAGTATGTCCATTTCGTATTTCTGATACAGCAATCGATAATGATAATGATAATGTAGAAGCAGAAATCGATAATGATAATCCTGAAATGGATAACAGCAGCAATATTCGATGCGATTCAGACGATGAAGCGATAGCAGTAAACGGTTAAAATGACATATATAAACAATAATTAATTATATTAAAAAAAAATAAGAAAATAAGTTTTTAAAAATTTTTTTATTGAGATCCGGTATAACATAAAAAATGTGATCGGTTAATCATAATCAGTTAGGTCCAATAAATCATAAACCTCTGCGGTGTACATCTATTCTTTAGGGCAGATTCCAACTTTAAGCGTAACACCTGAATGTAATTTTCACGAATAATTAACATTCCGCGTTGTTGTTTAATAATTTAATTTGCTTTAACCATTTCTTGATAAAAATTTGTGTTTTGGACATTTAGGTTGTTCAACCAACGTGTATGGCATTGTGTTTTACAATGGTGGTTAAAGGCGATTTTAGTCTTGTGTGTGAGATAAAATGTGCATGGGCATTTCATAGAATTAAACGTACCAATATCATCACAATATTTTCCCTCTTCATTTACAGTCGGACAATATATATCCAGCTCTGTTGTCAGCATTATAATATATTGTATTAAAACTTAACTATAACTCATACGGAAAGATTAATTTTTTCTATTTTCTGTTCTAGGGTTAGGATTAGTAGTTACATTCTGATGGGGCTTATGAGGAGTAGGAGGATAAGGAGGAGGATGTGAGACACGTCGTGCAACCTTAATATCCTGCTGCTTTTCAGGTTTTTCCTTTTTACATTTTTCCATGGATAGATTTAGCATAGGATCGTACTATAGTCTTGATAAATTTTTTACGATGTATTTATTTTGATAACAATGATTCTGACACTGATTTAATAATTGGATGATAATCACCACATATATTTATAGTATTAAGTTTTTTATGTTTGCGGACCTTCTTAAATTTAATTTTATTTTTAAATGTTTTAATTTTGTTTTTTATAGTTGATAAATAACTAAAAGCGATTATAATAAATGTCATTATTATTGAAATCTTAAAAGATCGCGTAGCGCTAAACAACATAGCAAATAAAACTAATTTTCTTGCAATTGTATATTTAAAAATTTCTTGTACAAATTGTTGTAAATCTTGTGTTAAATATTGCAAACCGAAGTTTGTAATCAAACTAAGCGCCCCGTTAAAAATTGGAGATGTTAATATATTTTGTAGCATAATTTATAATTCATTTATTTGTAAATGAATATAAAATTTCCCAAATTATAATTTGGGAAATTTTGGATTCTTAAATTATAATTTATTGTATTCTTGTTGGTGGTTTTGTTGGCGGGCATGATAATACTTGTGGTGGAGGCGGCAAGGGAATGGGGGGAAAATTGAACATTTGACATGTTGGGAGATGATTCATATCAACGTTAACACGTGTTTGATTAAAGCCACAAGGACGTGGTCCCAATAACATGATACCATTTTGAGTGTTTTCTGGGCTGTAATGAAGACTTGGGCAATTTGTTTGAAAACGAGTTTGACCTCTTAATTCATTCTCTAATTCAACGAGATTTCCCTTTATTGCACTTACTTCATTTCCTCCTACTACACCAAGAGCCATTCTACACGGCTTACAATGTTGATATTTTTGGGGATTTAAAACATAAGATAATGGTTTTGTACTTTCAAATAACACTTGATTATAAGCACAAGGATCATATACTAATCTGTTTGATGACATATATTTATATTAGATAAAATTTATGCGCAATCTTCTCGTATTGCATGAAAATTAAAAGCAATAATAATTTAATTTTAATGAAAATACTACTAATACTAAGTGAATTAAACGCATTACTTTTTAGGTTTTCCCGCTATAAGTGGAAGATATGCTTTCATAGTTTTTGCAAAATCTTTATCCCCACCAAAATGTCCTTTGAATCCATCCATTAATTCTTTGCCTTGTTTAACAATGGGTGTTAAATTTTTTAATGTTTGCATTAATTGCTTTTGTGTATCAATAAGCTTTTGAGTTTCCGCAGTCATCGATCCAATTTGATCACTGTTCAAATTTTGGTATGCTTCTAGAAAGGTTTTATTCATGTCAATTTCACCAGCTTCATCATCATCATCATCATCATCATCCTGCTGAACATTCACTTTTTTGGGACCCTTAGTATCATCATTATCCTGCGTAGTTGTATCATTTTCATCCGTAAATGATTCTCTATTAGAACGTTTTAAAAACCATAAAATTAAGAAGCTAATTACAAACGCAATTGCTAGTACAATTGACATTGCACAAAACCTTGGAACACAACCAAGTCTTCCAATGCCTGCTATTATTACAAATACAATAAAAACTTCAAAGCGAGCAATTGCTAATATATATATTAAATAAACCACAATTATTAAATAAACTGAGTATTCTCCCAATTCATCAAACATATTATCTTCATTGGTGATTTTAAATTTGGTTTAAAAATTTAAATTACTTTGCAAATAAAATTTCTTCATTTATAGATATCTTTCTAACTCCCATTAGATAAGGTTAAATGTCTATTTCCGGATATCGCATTTTTAATAATTCAATTTTTTCTAAGTTTCAATAACTACTTTTTGGTAAAGGTATGCCCAATATTGACCGCTTTGTTGGACTTAATTTCGTAATTAATTCTTCATCATAGTTAAAATACAAATTACGCGTCCAATCCGGATTCCAACAATTAATCCAATTACAGTTTTTTTTCTTCCATACCAAATTAATAAGATAACGAGTATGTCCGAGTTTTACAGAAGTTCCTCAGTGCCATGTATCTAATATATAAAAGGGAAATAATATATCACCACAATCCGGATCTAATATTATTTCCCCTTTATCTAATTCTTTTCTAAAATTGAAAACAACACTATCATTTAATTTAAAATAATTTTGCGCTAATGTTTTATTATTTATAAATGGATATTTTGAAATTCCTGGCAAATTTTTATACCGAAACTGGTAACATTTATCATTATCACCACTTTTAGGAACAAATGCAGTCCCGCCGCCGGTTATTTTAACATTTGATAGATATATAATCATTGAAACACACTCAGGAGTATCCCAGTGACTTGGGTGTAAAAAACTATTATTTCCATAATCCATATGCATTCGTTGATCAATATTTTCAAGAATATTATTATCCTTCTTTATAGCCCATGCATCCGCCTGTACAAGTAACATTTCTTCGGTATTTAGCAAAGTTTTTACTTGCTTTATTATTTTATCATCGGTTACTATTTCATCAATAATCGTATTGGATGGAAACTTGAGCAGACAATTTGATCCAAAATCCGAAAAAAATATTGTTTTGTTATCATACAATTTTTTCATTTTTTCTTGTGCCTTACGTATTTTGAATTCATTAACCAAATTTTTAATTAAACAAAATAACCTTCAGATTTCCATTGGTTCATATGATATTCAATAACATTCTAAATACCTAATTTCAAAAAATTGATATGTTTTTAATAAATTAAGTTTTATAATATATTTTCATAATCATGGCTAAAACGGAAAATGCTATGTTTCATAAACACCTCAGTACAGATGATGTCCTATTGGAATATAAGGACCAATTAATCCAAACCGTCCATCTACATAATATTGAAGTAATTGTGTCTATAATTAGGAACATTCCTTATGATAAACGTAAAGAAATTATTAATGACAAGCTATTATTTGCATATGAATTTATGAAAAAACACGGCAAAGAAACAAAATTTATGAAATTTATACGTACAAATCATGATGAAATTTATGAAATGGCTAAAAAGAAAGGACTGTCTGCTGATGCAAATATTCTTAGTTTTGCAGCAAACGTATGGAAAAAACTTACCAAGGAAGAAAAAGAGAAATATGTTCCCACCAAAACAAAAAACGGTAGTTTAAAGACAAATAATATTAAGAATGATGATTGTGTTATTGAAGCAGACACAGCAGAAGTTGTTGTAGTAAATGAAGATCGTAAAGATATTTATGATTATGAAAATGACGGTGATGATGATGAAGGCGATGATGATGACGACGATGATGATGAGAAGGAAGCGGTTTCAGATATCGATACGGATGAAAATTAAAATAATAAATTAACCTGTGTTACGATTATTTTTTTTTATAGTTCATATAATTTTTATTTTCAAATTAATTACAGGCTCATTGAAAGATGACACATTGATTGAATATTAGTTATTATTTATATATTTTTGTAAATAAAGTTTAAAATATTACTTTTATTATATTAAAATGTCTGAAGATTTAGAATTGTACACCCGACTAGGTATAGATAAAAATGCAGACATCGATGAAATTAAAAAAGCATTTAGAAAGAAAGCAATTAAACATCATCCTGATAAAGGTGGTAAGGAGGATGATTTTAAAAAAATAAAAGAGGCTTATGAAATTTTGGGAGATAAAGATAAACGGGCTAAATATGATCTTTACGGTATGTCATCAGTGACGGATAATATTAGCAACGCTACCACTGATATTTTTGAAAATTTTTTTGGTGTACAACAAAGGACAAAAGACACGATTATACAAGTAAATATAAAACTAGAAGATTTATATAATGGAAAAAATATAAAATATGCCATATCAAGAAAAATACGTGATGGTTCAACAACATGTTGTTCGTTATGTAAAGGATCTGGGACAATATCATATGTTAAACAAATGGGGCGAATGATCCAACAGGTTAGAACGACTTGTTCTAGATGTAATGGGCAGGGTGCAACAGTTTGCTTTAAAACTGAAAAGAATACCGTTGAAGTTTATATCCAGCCTGGAACTGGGGATAATGAGAGAATATGTTTGCCCAATATGGGTGATGAAAATATATCAGGAGAATTTGGAAATATTATCTTAATTATTAAAGAGAAGGAACATGAATTATTTAAAAGAAGTAAAAACGATTTAATAATTAATAAAAAGATAACACTTTATCAGGCATTAACTGGTGTAAAATTTTCTTGTAATCACATGGATGGTAGAAAACTTAACATACAAACTCCTAATAATCGTGTTATTGAATCGGGGTCTATATTTCGCATTTCTGAGGAGGGTATGCCAAGTAAATTATCTTCTAAAAATGGTGATTTATTAATTAAATTTCTAATAATTATGCCAAAAAATATTACAGAAGAACAAAAATTTTTATTATCTCAGATGTTTCCAGATGAATCTGGACTTTCAGCCGTAGATAATACGGATGAGTTATTTTATCTTGCGATGCCGGAATTAATTAATAGTAATTCATTATCAAATGAAAATAGTGAAGAAGAAGCCTTTGTTGATAACGATACGTGTGAATCATCTCAGACGTGTAATCAATCTTAGAGAAGCAGTATTTAGAATTATTTTTTTGTTGTATATAATAACCTAGGCAATTCAGGAAAATAAAAATAAATTATATCAAATTAATTCATTTCTACAGTAGGATTATTATATGCTGATATAAAAGATTCTCTAAGAATATTATATTTTGATTTTGTTTTTGAAACTAGCATATTAATTTTATTAACTATGGCATCAGTGAATTGAGTATCAGACATAGTTTTATTATCTCCTGTAATTGATAAGGGTCTTCGTTCCCAAGCGGCATCTCGGAGATAATTTATGTCATACATTGCGTGTGTGAGAGTATCAAAAATTTGTTTTTCTTGTTCTGCAGCATTGATCATGGCTTCTTCACATGTCATTCCATTATCTTCGGACATTGGAATATATATAAATTGATTAATTGTTCTGTCCTCGACCGGATAATTGTAGTGTGAACAAAATCTCCATGCACGTCCTCTTAATTGTAGCATTTCTTTATTGGTTGGAAGCATTACACTATGTATTTCCCGAGCTCCACGTTTTTGTGGTGGTTTTGATTCAAATGTATGTGATTGTGCAAATACCATATGTGTAACTAGTGTTGTTTCATTATCTGCATGAGCAAATTCTGCCTTTTTTTTATTTTGCTTATTTATTGTATCATCATCAGTTAAAAGAATTAATTTTTTTTCAAAGTCCGGACTATTTTTAAGTCCATTATATATTTCCTTAGCCATAAATTTGGTTGAAAGAAAAACAAGTGCTTTAGAATTAATATTTTTAATTAGATGAGGTAACATTTTTGCAGAAATGTGTTTTAAACGGATCCAGTGTTGCAATGAATTTTTAGTCCATTTTTGTTTTCTTAATGCACCTGGATCACTGACGTTAAAATACACATATTCAATAGAGTCATATTTTGCAAATGCAATTTCATCTCTTTCTGATGAATACATACACATTTGAACTCCACGCAAAGGTCCTTGTAGTTTTATGGTGCTCCCTTGGGTTAAAGAGCAATTTTTTTGTTCTAAACTTTCTTCATTTTTTTCTATACTTATAAAATCAGATGTAAATGGTGGATCTTGTTC
>CENJ01010277.1_pt1 | contig 13930 bp, 21 predicted proteins | sample 356161 | NCBI WGS metagenome assembly CENJ01 (sample SAMEA2619531, study PRJEB7988) | marine metagenome | biome: marine biome (ENVO:00000447); feature: surface water layer (ENVO:00002042); material: "saline water (ENVO:00002010), including plankton (ENVO:xxxxxxxx)" | depth 5 m
ATTGGTGAACTTGAAGTTGGTGAAAAGAAAACTGTGTATGAAGGTACACTCGATCAACTTTATAACAATGACTTCCGAACATTCATCGAATACAACCGGCAAGACGTTGCACTACTGGACAAGCTGGACAAAAAACTAAGATTCATTGATCTAAGTAACGAACTAGCACACGCAAATACTGTTTTGCTACAGACCACTATGGGTGCTGTTGCAGTTACAGAACAAGCAATTATCAACGAAGCACATCATAGAGGACTTCAAGTTCCTAATAGACCAAAACGCGATGATGAAAACACTGCCGCGGCAGGTGCATATGTTGCATTTCCAAAAGTAGGTGTACACAAATGGATTGGGTCTATGGACTTGAACAGTCTGTATCCTAGTGTTATTCGTGCATTGAATATGGCTCCTGAAACTATTGTAGGACAACTACGTCCTGAAATGACAGAAGCTCGTGTGCATGAAGATATTAACTTGAAAAAGAAATCATTTGCAGGATCGTGGGAAGGAAGATTCGGTACAGAAGAATACGAAGCAGTCATGTCTTGCAGGAAAGATGTTGCTCTAACTATTGATTGGGAAAATGGCAAGTCAGACACAATGAGTGCGGCAGAGATTTACAAATTAATTTTTGACAGCAATACTCCTTGGATGCTAAGTTCAAATGGCACAATTTTTACACATGAATTTGAAGGTGTTATACCAGGTATCCTTAAACGCTGGTATGCAGAACGTAAAGAATTACAAGCGATGCTTAAAAAAGCAAAAGAAGCAGGAAACGAAACTGAAGTAGTTTTTTGGGACAAGCGACAACTTGTTAAGAAAATTAACTTGAACAGTTTATATGGTGCTATTCTGAACCCAGGTTGTAGATTCTTTGATAAACGTATAGGACAATCGACCACACTAAGTGGTAGAACCATTGTTAAGCATATGAGTGCCGAAGTAAACAAAGTTATTACAGGCGAATATGATCATGTAGGTGAGTCGGTTATATACGGAGATACAGATTCTGTGTACTTCAGTGCATATCCTGTGCTAAAAAAACAAATTGAAGCAGGTCAAATTCCTTGGACTAAAGATAATGTTATTCAATTATACGACCAAGTTGCAGAAGAAGCAAATACAACATTTGAAAAATTTATGGCAAAAGCGTTTCATTGTCCTAAGAGTCGTGCAGAAGTAATTGCCGCAGGTAGAGAAATTGTTGCTGAGTCAGGTTTGTTTATTACTAAGAAACGTTATGCGGCATTAGTATATGATATTGAAGGATTTAGGACAGACGCAGATGATAAACCGGGCAAAGTGAAAGCAATGGGTCTCGACTTGAGACGTTCAGATACTCCTGTGTTTATGCAAGAATTCCTAAGTGAACTATTGCTTATGGTTCTTAAAGGGCAAGAAGAAAAAGATATACTAGAACGTATTACAACGTTTAGACGTGAATTCAAAGAACGTCCTGGTTGGGAAAAAGGTTCGCCTAAACGTGCAAACAAAATCGGACACTATCAGAGACTGGAACAAAAACAAGGCAAAGCAAACATGCCCGGCCATGTGCGAGCAAGCATCAACTGGAATACCCTCAAGCGCATGAACGGAGACAAATATTCGCAAGAAATTGTAGATGGTATGAAAGTTATTGTTTGTAAACTAAAACAAAATCCACTTGGATATACAAGTGTAGCATATCCTACAGATGAACTGCGTATTCCAGACTGGTTCAAAGAACTGCCGTTTGATGGAGATGCAATGGAATCTACTATTATTGACAACAAACTAGACAATCTAATTGGTGTGTTGAAATATGATCTCGAAGATACAAAACAACACAATACATTTAATACGTTATTCGATTTTGGAGAACAAGAATGAAAGTAGGTTTTACAGCTTCTGCGTTTGATTTACTTCATGCAGGCCATGTTCAAATGTTGCGTGAAGCAAAAGAACAATGCGATTATCTTATATGCGGATTACAAATAGATCCAAGTATAGATCGTCCTGAAAAAAGTCGGCCAGTTCAAACTATTGTTGAGCGTTATACACAACTAAAGGCAGTTAGTTATGTAGACGAAATCATTCCTTATCGCACAGAAGAAGATCTAGAAGATATTCTATCAATGTATCACATTGACATTCGTATACTTGGGGTAGAATATAAAGACAAAACATTTACTGGTAGAGCAATATGTGCTAGTAGAGGTATAGAATTGTACTATAACAAAAGAGATCATAGATTCTCATCAAGTGACTTGAGAGAACGTGTAACAACGAGTTTTAATAAAAATGGATAAATTCATATTTGATGTAGACGGAACACTAACACCAAGTCGAGGAAAGATAGATGAAAAGTTTTCACAGTTCTTCTTTGACTTTTGTACACTAAATCATGTTTATCTTGTTACAGGTAGTGACAAACCTAAAACAGTTGAACAGATAGGCAACGTAATTTATGGTATGGCTAAACGTGTATACAACTGTTCAGGCAGTGAAGTTTGGGAAGGTCATAAACTTATTAGGTCAGACAATTGGAAAATTCCTTTACATGTAAAATCCTGGTTGCAAAATACGCTAGAAGAAAGTAAGTTTTCATTACGTACAGGACTACACATTGAAGAACGATCAGGTATGGTAAACTTTAGTGTTGTAGGACGTAACGCTAATCTAGAAGAGCGTAAACTGTACGTAGAGTATGATAGAACAAACAATGAGCGCAACTATATTGCAGAGTTATTTAATTTAGAATTTAAAAATTTAATTGCACGACCAGGTGGTGAAACAGGTATTGATATTTCACCTAAAGGTGCAGACAAGAGTCAAATCATTTACGATTTTGACATCAACGATACATTACACTTTTACGGAGACCGAATGGATTCGCAAGGTAATGATTATCCATTAAAGAAAGTTATAGTAGATGAAAATCTAGGCTTTGCTTTCGAAGTAGATGGATGGCAAGATACTTGGAAAAAATTAAAGGAATTAAAATGAAAATATTAATAGCTGGATACGGATTTGTAGGCAAGGCTCAAGAACTTGTGCTTAAAGGATATCATGATTTAGACATAGATGATCCTTATATTGGTTACGAGAGCGAATGGTTAAACATAGACGCTGTAATTATAAGTGTCGCAACACCTCCTAAATACAATGGAGAATGTGATTACTCAAATGTACTGGACGTTTTAGATAAAACCCCAGATGTGCCTGTGCTTATTAAAAGCACAATTAGTGTCGAAGCTTGGAAAGAAATAAAAAAACATTTTCCGAACAAACAAATTTGTTTTTCTCCTGAATTTTTAAGACAAGCAACTTGGCAAAAAGATGCATTTTCTAAAGACATGTGGATTGGTGGAGATTGTACAGCATTTTGGAGTGACATATTTTTAGGAGCTCTAGGAAAAATTAATATCCATATTGAAGATCCTCAAACTCTTGTGGCAGCTAAAGCATTGAGAAACAGTTTCTTAGCATTAAAAGTAAGTTTCTTTAATCAAATCTACGACTACTGTAAAGATCAAAACTTAGATTACAAAGCAGTAGCAAATGCTGTTGCATCAGATGAAAGAATAGGATTTAGCCACATAGGTGTCACAGAACAACGTGGATTTGGTGGACATTGTTTTCCAAAAGATACGTTAGCAACTGTAAAATCAGCACAAAGTTCTGGTTCAAGGTTTACGTTGCTTGAAGAAGCAATTAATTATAACTATTCAATTAGAAAAACGAAAGGTACAGATGAGTAACATACTAATAACAGGTGATAAAGGTTTTATAGGAAGCCGTCTATCACAAGTCCTGCGCGAAAAAGGACACACAATAACTGGATTAGACATAAAAAATGATGGAAACATTTTAGATGCTGAACTTCCAACTAATATAGATACAGTAATACACCTTGCAGGTAGAGGCGGTGTAAGAGAAAGTATGGCTGATCCTAAAGCATACTGGTATACAAATGTTGAAGGGACCAAACGTATCTTAAATCATTATAAAGATATAAGAATTTTAGTAGCAGGTTCTAGTAGTCAATATGAGCCACACCTTAATCCATATGCGGCTAGCAAACATGTAATAGAAAAAATTCCACACAACAACGTATGCTTCATGCGATTCCATACTGTATACGGAGATATTCCAAGAGCAAATATGTTTTTTGATAAACTACTAAACAACAAATTAGATTATGTTACTAATCACGAAAGAGATTTTATACACATAGAAGATCTAATGAATGCTATACAAATACTTATGGAGAGCAATTTTACTGGACCTATTGATGTAGGTACAGGACAAACTGTGCGTATAAGTGATATACGTCCAGACCTTCCTATTAAGGAAAATACCCCAGGCGAAAGAAACAAGACACAAGCAAATACAGATTTGATGACTGAACTTGGCTTTAGACCTAAATACACTGTGAAAAACTTCTTGACAAACAAGGGTTTTGAGCATAAACTATAAACTAACGATGGAGAACAATATGAAAGATATCTTACAAGACGTAGTTGCACATACACATGCACTTGGCTTCCTTAGCCTTGTAAAAGTCACTGGCGAAGACACTACAACAATCGAATCAATGGCAGAAGATCGATCTGTTATTTTAACAGCAACAACACAATCAAAAGTTGCAGATGGAACATTTGGTATGCCTAACTTAGACAAGTTAGCACTGCACTTGAAAAATCCAGAATACAAAGACAATGCAAAAATTGATGTTGTTAGTCAAGAACGCAATGGTGAAAACATTCCTACACACATTCACTTTGAAAACGCAACAGGTGATTTCCAAAATGATTATCGTTTTATGAACAAGCAAATCATTGAAGAAAAACTTAAAAGCGTAAAATTCAAAGGTGCAAGTTGGGACGTATCATTTTCGCCAAGCGTGGCGGCAATTGGTCGTATGAAACTACAGAGTGCAGCACATGCAGAAGAGCCGACATTTAATGTTAAAACAGACAATGGCGATCTTGTGTTTAGTTTTGGTGATGCAAGCACACACGCAGGTTCGTTTGTATTCGAAGCAGGCATTGAAGGCTCGCTTAAACATACTTGGGCTTGGCCGGTAGCACAAACACAGGCTATTCTAAGTCTTGATGGTGACATTAAAATGAGCATTTCAGATCAAGGTGCAATGCAAATTACAGTAGATTCAGGTATGGCTGAATACAATTATATCCTTCCAGCACAGAGTAAGTAAAGTGAGTGATCCTAACCAGCCATATCACAACAAAGGTTTTGCGCCTGCGTTTTTATGGATCATGTTTTTATTTTTAGTTTTGCCTTCAATACTAATATTATCTATAGATAATGGTTGGGCAAAATTTGTAGAAATGCGAGGAATGACTGGCGATTGTTGGGAAAACAGTAAACATGAAAGAGTATGCAAAGATGAAAACACTTGTAAGTTTGGAAGAAATTTTTGTACTCCAAATGTATATAGATGGAGAGAAGATTGACACCTAAAGAGATAGCACAGAAACAATGATGAAACAAGTAAATTTACATTGGACAACGGTAGTTACAGAAAAAGTTATGCTGGCAATCATTGGCATACTTACAACTGTAGCGGCTGGTATGGATGTTTACGATATGTGGTTAGCGAGAGATATAGAACTTGCTGATTTGTTTCTGTTGTTTATCTATACTGAGATTGTAGGTATGGTTGGTGCTTATTTTGCTAACAATAGAATACCTGTGTCACTTCCAATAATCATTGCCATTACTGCTTTGTGTAGATTAATTGTGCTACATTCAAAAGAAGCAGACCCTTTAGTGCTTATCGCAGAAGCAGGTGCTATTTTAATACTAGCAGGTGCCGCATACTTGATGAGTTTGAAAGATAAACTAAGTTTGGAAAAAGAAAAACTAAGAAATGAATAAAGATTTAACAGCATCACAAAAAGATTATGCTATATTCTTGCCCGCACTAAGTGGCTTTTATGCTACATTTGTAGGCAAGCAACGCAGAGAAGAATACGTAGAATATAATCGTATTCCTAAACATTGGACCAACGGTGTTGAAAGTGGCAACTGGCTCAACAGAGACAAAAGTCTATTTCAATATCATTGGAGTTTGTATTCAGCAGGACATGCTGAACTTGACATAAACAAAGACTCGCCTAAAGAAGACATGATTCGAGACAGAAATCGAGAAACAAGTTGGTTGTTAGGTGACTCAGGTGGTTTCCAAATTGGTAAAGGTGTTTGGGAGGGCGATTGGAAAGATCCTAATTGTCCTAAAGCACAAAAGAAACGTAAACAAGTTCTTGCGTGGATGGATGCTTATATGGACTATGGTATGATACTTGATATTCCTGCTTGGGTATCACGTTCTCCAGCCGGGCAGAAAGCAACAGGTATCAACAATTATCAAGATGCTGTTAATGCTACACGCATTAATAACGATTACTTTATGAAGAATCGTTCAGGTGCTTGTAAATTTTTAAATGTTCTACAAGGTGAAAATCATGCTGATGCAGAAGATTGGTATCAGCAAATGAAAGACTATTGCGATCCTAAAAAATATCCAGACACACATTTTAATGGCTGGTCAATGGGTGGTCAAAATATGTGTGATGTTCATTTAGTTCTTAAAAGATTAGTTGCATTACGTTTTGATGGGCTCTTGGAAAAAGGAACTCATGACTTTATGCACTTCTTAGGTACTTCAAAACTTGAGTGGGCAACATTACTAACAGATATTCAAAGAGCAGTAAGGAAATATCATAATGAAAACTTTACTATCACATTTGATTGTGCTTCGCCTTTCCTCGCAACCGCTAATGGACAGATCTACTGTGAACTTGAAACTCAAGACAGAACTAAGTGGGTGTATCGAATGGTTCCGGGCATCGATGACAAGGCACTATCAACAGACACAACACCGTTTGGACAGGCTTTCGTAAGAGAAGGCAAACACGGCAGTTTTAAAGATTCACCTATTACTACAGGGTTGCAAGCTAAAGATGTTTGCATCTATGGTCCGGGTGATCTTAATAAAATAGGTAAAGAAGGTAAAACTAGTTGGGATAGTTTTTCATACGCCATACAGATGGCACACAATGTTTGGAGTCATATAGATGCAGTACAAGAAGGTAACAGACAATACGACAACGGAAAACTTCCGGCGATGCTTGTGGACGAGTCCTTTGACAGGTTATTTTTTAGAGATGTTGTGGAAGCAATATTTGCAACAGACAGCAGAGACGAAGCAAACGCTGTTATCCAAGAGTTTTCAAGATTCTGGATGTCAATTATTGGCACTAGAGGAGCAACAGGTAAAAAAACAGTAAACGCAAGCACACAGTTTGCAAATTTATTTGAGGAGATATAATGAGTAACTATCAATTTGCTGTAGACAAATTAAAAAGTCGTATGGAATCTTTAGAAAGAAAACATAGATATTTGGACGAAAAGATACAAAAAGAGTTTGACAAATTCTTAGAAGATAGTAAACTTAAAGAACTAAAACTTGAAAAGTTTAAATTGAAAGATAAAATACACAAACTTAAATTAGAAATAGTAAGTTCAGAGGCACAATATGAAACGTGATTATAAAACAGGTGAATCAGCGGATGTACGCTATTTTGTAGGTTTAGAAGTTGAAAAGACTCCTGCACATGGTATGCAGACTTTGTTCATTGTAGGTTTTGAACATCCAGATACTATTATAGAAATGGCAGAAGAAAACAACTGTAAACACATATTCTTTGGTGCAAATCATTCCTATAAGCCACATGTACAAGACGACTGGGAAGATTGGGAACAGATGATTAATCCTGTGCTTGACAAAGGTTATATTGTGAGCCTTGATATTCCACTTGATGCTGCTGAAGGCTTTTTGGAAGGCCCTTTAGTAGAGAATAATAATTTTATTCCACAGATCCGTGTTCCAATTCCTTATGCTAAACTATGGAATTACAACACAATGGTAAAAATTGATGACAAAGACTTTCGTGCAACTAATCCAGGTGTATGGAGCCACAGTCTACACAATCTAATGAATAGTGATAAATTTACAAATTGGAACGAATATGGGCTTGACAAACCCATTGAAAGGTAGTATATTTTAATGAAACAAGAACGTTACTATGAAGGTATGTTGAGAATGATGCGTAAAGAAGATAAGGTAAATTATATGAATAATAAGGTAAATAGATCAATATGGGTAACTTTTCGTAAGGAGGGGATACATAAGTATCCGGCAGCATTAGATGATCCGAAATTGGCAACAGGTGATTGGGACGATGTTTCGTTTCTTGGTTATCCTCACCGCCATATTTTTCATTTCCGGGTGCGAATCGAAGTGTTCCACGACGATAGAGATATCGAATTCATCCAATTCAAACGCTGGCTCGAAAGACTCTACTCAGGAGCCGATACAGGAAACAATACTCAAGGAAATGAAAAACAGAGCGCAACCGACTCTGAAGTGCTCCTTTTAGATTACAAATCGTGTGAAATGATCGCTGACGAATTGTATGAAAAAATTTCTGCAAAGTACCCAGGCCGCTTTGTTGAAATTGATGTCGCCGAAGATGGCGAAAATGGCTGTTCAATCTTTTATCCAAATCCTAAAAATGTATAAGGAATCAATGACAATGTCTATCGAATTCAATCGTGCAGCATATGAAAGGATCTTTGCAGATCTTGAATCATTCAAAGAATTTTGCAGATTTGAAGGTTTTATTTTTAACGAAAAAAACCTTTATAAAAAAGGTGATAATGTGTGGGAAGCCTACCAAGGTTGGAAAAAAACAGGTAGAGTAAGACCACGTAATAATAATAAACGTCGAAACTTTAAAAAATGATTTATATAGTTGACATTGAAGCAGTAGACACACGTTACACTAAGCAGTGGAAGGAACATCTTCCTAAGCAGTTACAACGTGCTACTAATAGCGAAGTCACTGTTATCAGTGGAGGAGAGACACCTCAGGCTACTACGCCTGGGGCATTTCTTAACTTCGGCGGTACAAACGTTTATAAAAGTAAACAGTTAGAAAAAATAGGAGAGATGTTCTGTGAAGGGAAAGTCAAAACTGGCGACTATTTTTTGTATACCGATGCCTGGAATCCTACAGTTATACAACTACGCTACATGGCAGAGCTATTGGGTGTTAACATTCGCATTGGTGGCTTGTGGCATGCTGGTAGTTATGACCCACAGGATTTCTTGGGAAGATTAATTGGTAACAAGCCTTGGGTACGTCACGCAGAGTATAGTATGTTTGAATGTTATGATGATAACTTTTTTGCAAGTGAATTTCATTGGGATTTGTTTGCAGAAACGTTTGCATTAGATATGGGAATTGTTGATCAAAACAAAATGAAACGTGTTGGTTGGCCAATGGAGTATCTAAAAAATAGTTTGGACAGCTATAAGAATATGGAGAAGAAAGACATCATACTTTTCCCTCATCGTATTGCTCCGGAAAAACAAGTTGATATATTCCAAGACTTAGCAGAAAGACTCCCTGAGTACGAGTTTGTTGTGTGTCAAGATCGACAACTAAGCAAAAATGAATATCATAATCTGCTAGGTGAAGCAAAACTTGTGTTTAGTGCTAACCTACAAGAAACACTTGGTATTAGTTGGTATGAAGGTGCTTTAGTAAATGCTATTCCTATGGTTCCAGATAGATTAAGTTATTCAGAAATGGCATTACCTGAATTTAAATATCCAAGTAAGTGGACAGAAGACTTTGCTAGTTATAGAAAATACAGGTCAGAAGTAGTAGGACGCATATTAGAATATATGAATAGCTATGACGACTATCTAGTAAGTTTAGAAAAACAACGTAACAAACTAAACAAAGAATTTTTTAGTGGAGCAGCATTATATGAGGTTCTCAAAAATGTCAGACAATAAAGAAGCTGAACAATTAACATTTGATTTAGATTTAGCTGATTCAAATAAAGAATTTACTGTAAACATCAGCGGTGACGACTATTCAACTGGAGTTTATACAAGTGACAATCTATGGAATGGTGCAACTACTACCTCAATTACTTTGGACACACTGGACACAGACTATTTAACAGATACAGGATCAGAACATACATTTAACACAACTTTTGAAGAATTTGAAGATACTATGCCCAGTATTTCTAAGATCAAAGGAATGTGTGAACAGTATCCTGCGTTTCAAAAAGAGTTTGAAAAATTTAGGCAAATGTATAATTTAATGAAGGATGATTATGAGGCAAATAATGAAGATGAACTTTCTTTCTAAATTAATGGACAAACTCGGCAGGCGTCGAGTAATTACAGACAGAGACGGAAAGGTTCCATACCTTATCCGTTATTATCTATTTTTAAAAGAACGCAAGAACTTTCCTTTTAACATTACACTACATAAAGTTCTTGTAAGTGATGAACCTACACTGCATGATCATCCGTGGAGTTGGGGTGCAATTATTATCAAAGGCGGGTATTGGGAACATATTCCTCTTTTTGCACAAGAAGGACATATATGCGGATCTACAAGAGTTTGGCGTGGGCCAGGTAGTATTAGATTTAGAAGTGCTGACGACTTACATTGGTTAGAACTTGCAAAGGACAAAGACGGAAATGAAATCCCGTGTACTAGTTTGTTCTTTATGGGGCGTAAACAAAAAGAATGGGGATTTGTACGTTGGGTAAAGTACGAAGGTTATAGATGGATTCATAATGAAGAATATCTTGCACAAGGAGCAAAAAGCAAATGATTAAAAAGAAATTCTATAGTTGGCAAGACATAGAACGTATGTGTGTTAGTATTGTAAATCAAATGTACATGGACAACTGGCGTCCAGATTATATTGTTGGTATCACACGTGGTGGTAATGTACCTGCAACTATTATTTCAAACATGACTGGTATTCGTTGTGAAGCACTCAAGGTAGCACTACGTGACGGTGATAGCCATCAAGAAAGCAACTGTTGGATGGCTGAAGATGCCTTTGGTTATCCTAATCAAGATTCAGGTGGACAAGGAAAAAATATTCTTATTGTAGACGACATAAATGATACAGGTGCTACATTCAATTGGATCAAAGAAGATTGGCAAGCAGGTTGTTTGCCTGGGCACGAAGCATGGGATCGTGTATGGGGTAACAACGTAAAGTTTGCTGTACTTACAGAAAATTTTTCAAGCAAATGTAACGATGTAACATACTATTGTGACGAAGTAAACAAAGAAGAAGAAAATGTTTGGCTTGTTTACCCGTGGGAAAATGTAGGTCAATATGCGTGATGATTTAATGGTACAACAACAAGTTGAAAACAAATGGCAACATATGGTTGGTGTTATTTGTTTAAATCAAACAAATCGTAAACAGGTCAAAGCAGTGTTACCTACACTTTTTATGGTTTGTCCTACACCAATTCACTTGCTAAATACTACCCCAGACACAATTAAACGTATTATCAAACCGTTAGGTATGGTTAATGTTCGTGAAAAACGTTTGCGCCAGATGAGTAAAGACTATTTAACTTGGGATGGTGAAGATGCTACACAACTATATGGTATTGGCAAATATGGTAGTGACAGTTATGAACTGTTTTATAAGAAAAAAGTTCCTGAAAACATAGGAGATCATGAACTTAAAAGATATGTAAAGGAAGAATTTTATGAAACCGTGGACTGACGTATTAATAGATACAAAAGACTTTACAGTATATAAAGACGGTTATCCTGTTACAGAAGGACATCTTCTTTTTGTTCCTAAAGAACAAACATGGCAGGATTTAAGTAAGTGTTTCGAAGCCGCATACAAATGGGGCTACGATTGGGTTGATCGAGGATATTGTGATGCGTTCAACATAGGACAGAATGTAGGTGAAGCGGCAGGACAAACTGTAATGTATCCACATGTTCACCTTATTCCTAGGCGCAAAGGCGATATGGAAGACCCCCGTGGCGGAATTCGTCATGTCATACCGGAAAAAGGTAACTATACAAAAGGAGAAGAAAATGGCTAAAGAATATAATAGAGACAATATGATTGAAGCAATCAAAGAACACGCAAAAGGACACATTGCTAAACACACAATGAACGTAGAAGTGTATTTGAAAAATTCAGCAGGAGTAGGTGAGCATCCAGACATTTTGGACGCAATTGAAAAAGAACTTAAAGTTATTGCAGAATATCATGATCAATTGGAAGTTCTTGAAAAGTATTTCTAATATAATGCTTGACAAAAACCTAAATATATCATATACTATAACATAATGATGAGAGACATCCTCGTCTATAACTCGGAGACAAAAATTGAGTAAAAGTGAACAAATTAAAGCCCGTCTACAAGATGCTGGTATACGCTACTGGGCGGGCGACAATATTTCTGAAGTATTACAAAAAGGTGATAAAGAAGAATTAATTGAAGAAGCTACTCTAGCATTTGAAAATGTGCTAGATAAACTTTTAATTGACAGACATAATGATCCAAACAGTATGGACACTAGTAGACGTCTGGCTAAAATGTATTTCAATGAGATAATGGCAGGGAGATATGATCCAATGCCTAATGCTACTGCTTTTCCTAATCATGTAGATGATGGTTACAAAGGCATGTTGGTAGTGCGAAGTGAAATAAAAAGCATATGTTCGCATCATCACCAACCAGTAAATGGTGTAGCATACATTGGTATCATTGCCGCAAACACACTAATAGGACTTTCTAAGTATACACGTATTGCACAATGGTGTGCTAGACGTGGTACACTACAAGAAGAACTTAATAATGTTATTGCTAATGAAATACAAAAAGCAACTGGTAGTTCTAATGTAGGCGTATACTTACAAGCGACACATGGTTGTTGTGAAAACAGAGGTATTGGTGCTCACAGTAGTTTAACACAGACAACTGTACTACGTGGTGCATTTAATGATGACATGGGTACTAAAAAAGAATTCATGGATAATATTAAATTACAACAAGAATTTGCGTGTGGGAAATAATATGAAACTTAGATATTCAGAAGCATTTTACAGTGTACAAGGTGAAGGCAAGTTTGTAGGAGTACCAAGTGTGTTCCTACGCACATTCGGTTGTAACTTTCGTTGCATGAACTTTGGTACAGATGAAAAACGTGATCGTTGGGAACAACATAAAGCAGGAAAAAAACACAATGCAGAAGTTAAATCATTGATTGATGCAGGAGTTCACGAGACAACAGAAAAATTTGAAGACTTGCCGATCATTCACACAGGATGTGATACATATGCAAGTATCTATCCGGAGTTTAAACACTTCAATAAACTAGCAGAAGTTGACGAAGTAGTTGAACATTTGCTGTCTCTTACTCCAAACGGTAAGTGGACACAAGATAATGGACAAGACATACACTTGATCATGACAGGTGGTGAGCCTTTGTTAGCGTGGCAAAAGCTCTATATCGACTTGTTCGAACATCCACGTATGCAGGACCTAAAAAATGTTACATTTGAAACAAACACTACACAAAAATTACACGAGGATTTCTTCAACTATCTTGCAGATCAAGACAGATTTGAAGTCACTTGGAGTTGTTCCCCAAAACTTTCAGTTTCAGGAGAACCTTGGGAAACTGCTATACTGCCTGATGTTGCTCGTGAGTATAGCCTTGTTGACGGTAGTGACATTTACCTTAAGTTTGTTGTCGCTAGTCAAGATGATTTTGAAGAAGTCACAAGAGCTGTGGAGGCTTACAGAACTGCCGGGGTACAATGTCCGGTATATCTTATGCCGCTTGGCGGACGTTCGGAAGAGTATAACCTCAATGTTAAAGAAGTGGCCGAAGCATGTATGGAGCGAGGTTGGCGCTTCACACCAAGACTCCACATTAGCTTATTCGGAAATGCCTGGGGAACTTGAGGAAGTTGTGGAATACAAAAACAAACAACATAAAAAGGCAATGAAGGCTCCTATTCAAAAGAACTTAGATGAAGAGCTAAGAGA
>CENJ01123161.1_pt1 | contig 13927 bp, 13 predicted proteins | sample 356161 | NCBI WGS metagenome assembly CENJ01 (sample SAMEA2619531, study PRJEB7988) | marine metagenome | biome: marine biome (ENVO:00000447); feature: surface water layer (ENVO:00002042); material: "saline water (ENVO:00002010), including plankton (ENVO:xxxxxxxx)" | depth 5 m
ATCAACCTTGGCAAGGTTGCGCTCTACCCCTGAGCTACGCCCGCTCAAATGGGGTGCCGGTTGGACCGGAAGCGGTGATAAAGCGCATCTCTGGCGCAGATGCAAGAGGAAAAATCAGGGATTCAAAAAAATTCAGTTTCGAGCCCGTCCGGCATGGCCCGCAACCTGTGCCACCTCGATCAAAAGCTTGGAAACAAGTGCCTCCTGAGGGCTTGCAGCCTGCCGACATTGCGTGTCGACCGCTTCGATACGGCTCATCAGGGTCAGAATGCGATCAGGCGGCCATTTCTGCATACGGCGCTCAAATGCCGGCCATTGGCGATCATAAATACGCGGCGCCAGACGCTCGCCAATCCGCGCGCCCTGAATACCATTGGCAGACAGCTCATGCGCGCGCAGGAGGCGCTTAAGCTGGTTCAGAAGACCAATGAGAACCGAAATCGCATTCGCGCCTTCCTTCATCTGGTCGGCGAGCAATTCAGATAGTTCTTTCAGCCGCCCATCCAGCGACAGATCAACCAGATCAAACCCGGTGGACTGGTCTTCCAGGATCACCAGATTTTTCACATCCTCGAGCGTGAGCGGACCTTCGCTGTCCACCGCATATAGAGAGAGCTTTTCAATCTCGCCCGGTGCAAGCGACTGGTCTTCCAGCAAAGTCTGAAGCAGGGCGGTTTCGGCATCTGGCTCTAGCTGAACCTGTTTTTCGCGAAGGTTTTCCTTCACCCAGGCTTCAAACTCGCGCTCTGTGCGCTCAAACAATTGCAGCGCAATGGCCTTATCGTGGCCCTCAAAGGTTTTGCGCAGCTTGGATCGCGGCGAAAGATCGCCCGCAACGATCAACATACGGCCCGCAGGCGCGTCTGACGCATTCTCAATATCTGTCAGGGCGTCCAGAAAGGGCTTGGCTTCGGTTTCGCGAGATATCGTGACCTGTAAAAGGCTGGCGCCCCCAAACAGAGACTCAGAGAACAGCGCATCCAGAACAGAGCCCGGATCCTGTTTTGCATCTTCAGGAGATGTGCGGTGGCGGTCGAGGGCAGGTGTGGCCTGTTTCATCCAGGCCGAGGCGAGCTGTTCAGATAGTTCAGCAACTGGTGCGCCCGGCTTACCGAAAACCAGCGCCGCATACACACCACCTGTCGGCGCGGAACAGAAGCTTTCTGCCTGACGCCCGGTCTTTTTCACGTTAGTCGCGGATAGGGCGGTAGGCGCCCTCATCCTCTGAAGTGAGCTGAAGCTGTTCGGTAATCAGAACAGCCGCTTCCATTGCCGCACGCGCAGATGCATCGCGTCGGACTGTGATGTCATCATAGGCCAGATCGCCCGGTGCCGAGCTGACATTGCTCTCAACCGTGCCACGCAGAATACCGCGTGATGTTGTCAGTTCATAACGGGCAGAGCCGGTTACGTTCACACGGGCCGATTGACCCGCTGCCAGAACCGCGAAGTCATTGACCTCTTCTTCGTACTGAACGCTCAACGTGCCATTCTCAACGCCCGGCAGGCCCGGACGGAGTAGCATAAGAAGTTCGCGGCGCAGAACATGGCCGGAATAGCCATCAATCTGCGCGATCTGGATTGATCCTTCAGACGCATTTGACGCCGTGGAATACACTGGCGTGAACCCGCAGGCCGAAAGGCCAAGGGTAGAAGCAGCAAGGATAAGTCCAGCGAATTTCTTCATTACGCCACCACGATGTTTACGATGCGTCCCGGTACTACAATCACTTTTCGCACGGTTTTGCCAGCAGTGTGGCTGGAAACCTGTGCATCGGCGAGCGCGATTGCTTCAATGTCATCCTTGGATGCATCAGCGGCAACCTGAATTTCAGCGCGCTTTTTTCCGTTCACCTGAACAGGCATGCTGATTGTGTCATCCTTGAGGAGGCTCTCTTCAACCAGCGGCCATGTGCCAGAGCTCACAAGCCCGGAACCACCAATGCGTTCCCAGCATTCTTCCGCCAGATGCGGCATGAATGGCACCAGCGCATGTGCAAGGAATGAGAAGCTTTCCACACGTGCCGCCAGCATTGCCGGGGTTTGCTTAGCGCCTTCAGCCTTGCGAAGTGTATTCACCCATTCATGGATGGTGGCGATTGCAGAGTTGAAGCGGAAAGTATCAATCGCATCTTCAATCGCAGCCAGCGCGCGGTGCGCCGCCTTGCGGAGATCTGTTGCGGCATCATCCATATCCGGCAAAGTCGTATCTGGTGCAGGCGCGCCTTCAGGCAGAGCGTCAACTACAGCCCAGACCTTCTGAGCGAAACGCCATGAGCCTTCCACACCGGACTGGGTCCATTCCACATCGCGCTCAGGCGGAGAGTCAGACAGAACAAACCAACGGGCCACATCCGCACCGAAATCAGAGATGATTTCTTCCGGGTCGACCGTGTTCTTCTTCGACTTTGACATTTTCTCGATCTGGCCAACCGTTACCGGCGCGCCTGTCGAGATTTCGACAAATCCGTTGTCTTTTGGCTCAATCTCTTCCGGAGACAGCCATTTATTGTCCGCAGACTTATAGGTCTCGTGGGTCACCATGCCCTGCGTGAAGAGCGCGCCAAATGGCTCGCCGGACTGCAGAGGCAGAAGTCCGCAATCGCGCATCGCACGCGAGAAAAAGCGCGAATAGAGAAGGTGGAGCACGGCGTGTTCCACACCGCCAATATACTGGTCGACTGGCAGCCAGTATTCAGCCGCATCCGCCTCCACAGGCTTATCTGTCGCCGGCGCAGCAAAGCGCGCATAATACCAGGAACTGTCCACGAAGGTATCAAGCGTATCGGTTTCGCGAACCGCATCGCCGCCGCATACCGGACAGGTCGTATTCTTCCATGTCGGGTGACGCTCAAGCGGATTGCCCGGCACATCAAAGGTTACATCTTCTGGCAGGCGCACAGGCAGCTGATCATCCGGCACAGGGTTTGTGCCACAGCTTGCGCATTTCACCACCGGAATTGGGCAGCCCCAATAACGCTGACGGGAGACACCCCAGTCACGCAGACGATAAGTGGTTGCACCTTCGCCAAGGCCGAGCTCTTCCAGCTTGCCAATGGCCGCTTCAATGGCGTCTGTCGTAGACAGGCCATCCAGGAAGTCTGAATTGTAGATCTTACCCGGGCCGGTATAGGCCTCGTTTTCAATCACATGATCAGCAGCGTCTATTTCCGGCGGCAGCACAACAGGCTTTACAGACAGGCCATATTTACGCGCAAAATCGAGGTCGCGCTGATCACCCGCAGGTGAGCCAAATACGGCGCCGGAGCCATAGGTCGACAACACGAAGTTTGCGCTCCAGACCGGGATTTCCCAATCCGGATCAAACGGATGCTTCACCGTAAAGCCAAGGTCGATACCGAGCTTTGGTGCTTTTTCAATCGCCTCTTCAGACGTGCCGAGTTTTGCGCATTCTTTCTGGAAGTCAGCGATAGCCGGATTGTCTGCCGCGAGCGCTTTCGTGATCGGGTGATCAGGCGCCAGAGCCAGGAAGCTCGCGCCATAAAGCGTGTCCGGGCGGGTGGTGAACACCTCAATCGTGTCGCCATGCGTCTTCGCCGCCTCACCCGCAATCGGCCAGCGAATGGTGGCGCCGCGGGATTTGCCGATCCAGTTCGCCTGCATGGTGCGAACTTTTTCAGGCCATTTATCCAGCGTCTTCAGACCTTCCAGAAGGTCATCAGCATATTCTGTGATCTTGAAGAACCATTGTTCCAACTCGCGGGTTTCAACTTCCGCGCCGGAACGCCAACCCTTGCCGTCCACAACCTGCTCATTGGCCAGAACCGTCATGTCGACAGGGTCCCAATTCACCTTGGAGGTTTTGCGATAGACAAGACCCTTTTTCATCAGAGCGATGAAAATGCGTTGCTGCTGTTCGTAATATTCCGGGTCGCAGGTCGCGAATTCACGTGACCAGTCCAGCGAGAGGCCGAGCAGATCAAACTGCGCCTTCATCGCTTCAATATTCTGATAGGTCCAACCACCCGGATGCACGCCGCGCTGCATAGCTGCGTTTTCGGCCGGCATGCCAAATGCGTCCCACCCCATAGGATGGAGGACGTTAAAGCCCTTCAGCATTTTATAGCGGGCTACGACATCGCCCATGGCGTAGTTGCGCACATGGCCCATGTGGAGACGGCCCGATGGATAGGGAAACATCTCAAGCACATAGGCTTTTTCCCGGTCATCGGGTGCGCCGGCTTCAAAAATACGTGCATCGGACCACGCCTTGCGCCATTTCGGCTCCGTGGTCCGGTGATTATAACGAGACGCCATGAGGCGCTCTCCTTCAGATTTTAGAACGGGATTTAGCTGAAATCACCGACGCGCAATTCACGCGCACGGGTAAGAATAGCATTTTCCAGCTGAACTTCAGTATCGGAATCGACTGTCGCATCAACCCAATCGCCTGCCGCATTGCGCGTCTGACGGAAAACAGAGACGTTTACGCCATCTGCACGCAGGCGCGTATCAAGAATGTAAACGGTCATCTTGAAGCGTTCGTCAGTAGCACCCGGATTGGAATACCAGTCGGTGATGATAATGCCGCCCTGTGGGTCAGCGCTCGCCAATGGCATGAAATCAATTGTGTCCAGCGTCGCACGCCAGAGGAATGCGTTTACACCTACAATCGCGCCTTCGGTTTCGGTTGAAGACGCACGGCTGGAAGAGCTGCATCCCGCAACTGTCAGCGCACATGCCCCCAGAACAGCAGCTAAGGCTCTATATTTACTCATGATCTCTCCCGGCAATTACGCCAAAACTCACTTCAAACTATGTTACGCTTGGGTGTATAGCATGCACTCAAGAAGCTGAAAGTCCCGATCAGCAATGAACAGGCCGAAAATGCGTATCTTCTTTTTAATGTTTCTCGCAAGTCTTGCCGTCAGTGAAAGCGCAATTGCGCAGACGGAATATGAATTCGACGCGGAATTGACCGTTGTCGGCGCTGTTTCAGACGAAGATTCGGCCCCGACAGACACTGAAAACCTGATGGGAGAGCTGTCTGCGTCTGGTTCTGCCAGCCGGGTTCTGGAAAATGGCGTGGAAGTCACAGGAAATATCACCCTACGAGTGCAATCAGATCACCCCTCACGCCCCGGCTTTGCAGGCAGTGTGCTCACCTGTCCGCCAACCATTTCCAATTGTCCCTCCCTCCAGGGCAACGGCGTTCGGGGCGCTTTCTCACGCCTCTCCAACCTTCCGTTCACCGATGATGTTGGACCGCGCGGTAGTATTGAGCGAGCCTATATTGAAATTGATGGTGGCTGGGGCGCACTGACACTCGGCAAGGATGCGGGCGTGGGCGCACGGTTTTATGAGGGCGGGCCATCCGTATTCGCACTCGCGCGCGGCAACGACCCAATCCTTGATCCAACCGGCATGAACGCCATTCGTCTGCGCAATGACATTTCGTCTTCAGCCGCGAAAGTGAGTTATGTGACGCCGCGTATTCTGGGTGTACGCGGCGGTGTGTCCTACACGCCAGACGCCTCAGTGCGCGCCCTCGACCTCGATACGCAGCTCACAGCCGCTGGTCTTCTGGAACCAGAACTTGATGATGCGATGGAAATTGGCCTTCAGGCTTATCATTTTTTCCGGAGCGCAGATCTGCGCGTCCGCGGCTCACTGACCTGGTCACAGGCCAATAGCGCGAGCCCATTTTATGACGACACCCAGACCACAAGTTTCGGTTTTGAGATCGAAAAACGCGATGTGTATCGAGTTGGTGCAAGTACGCTCACCTCCAGCAATGGCGGGAATGGGGATTACGACTCTTTGCAGGCTGGCGGTGAGTTTTATGTCGGCGAATGGCGCCTTGGCGCGAACGCTGCGCGCGCAGAAGATGATACAATTCAATATGTTATGTCATCAATAACTGTTGGCGCATCGCATGAGATCAATGACCATGTCGATATGACGATAGGTTATCGCGCCAGTGAAGGGCAGTTTGGCGCCTTCATTCCGGGTGCTGAAAATGAGTTCGCTGCTGACACAGTGTTGCTCGAATTCCGCATTCGCAAATAATTCAAGAAGTTTAATGTCGTTAGAACTTTTCTTTAAAGCTCAAACGAGCAATATTAGGGCGTGATGAAAATTGCTCTGGGGATATGTTCGGCGTTTGCCATGTTTGTCTGCGGCTCTGCAGCTGCTCAGACGGTGAATCCGATTCCAAATCCGGAAGGCACATATCTGACCTCGCCAAACTGGGCGCGCAACTTCACACTCACTGAACAAGTTCCAACTGCGGACCCGAACCCGGCTCTGTCTCTTCAGGAACGGTCTCAGGATTTCCAGATTGGCGGCAATGGTCGCTGGCAGATGAATTTGAACTTCACAACGCGTCCGGACGATTCTCCGCTGCCACGTGAAGAATATTCTGCAGGCGCGACGTACCAGTTCACACCACGTTTCAGCCTTGGTGGTTCTGTCAGCCTGGGTGCTCAGGATCTGGATGATGTATCCCGCTGGCAAGAACAGGAAGTTGAAGCCGGCGTTCGACTGGAAACAACCTTCCGCTTCTAAGCCTCAGGCTTTTATCTCAAAACCTAATCGTCCGGATAGGCGTGAAACTCTGACGGCTTTACAATGCCGTGGTCTTCCAGCCAGTTTTGTACCGGCGCCAGCATACGCATAACTGCCCGGCGAGTTGGAATACTCGTTGAAAAGGCCAGAAGCCCCTCATCGGCAATCACCAGATCGGCGGAATATTTATGTGGCGCTGTCACCAGATGGTGAGACGGGCGCACAAAGTGCAGATACTGAGAGATCACCCGCTCAACGCTACGACCGCGACCGCCCTGATCTTCAGGTGCGGTGTCGCGCAGAATGCGTCGGGCCAGTCGCAGATCATCGGGCGTATCAACATACACTTTGAGGTCAAATTCTTTCGCAATGTCCTCATCGGACAGAACGTGAATGCCTTCAACAATGGTGACCCGGCGCGGTTCGATAACCTCATATTCGCCCTCAACGCGGTCATGATCAGCGAAATCATAGACAGGCTGTTTGATGGTTTCGCCACGTTTCAGCGCCGCAATATCTGCGCGCATCATATCCATATTCTTTGACGACACATGGTCGAAATTGATGATGGATTCGATTTCGGGCGGGCTTAGCCCCTCAATCCCGTTTTCCTTGCGGGACTTATAATAATTGTCCTCACCCAGAACCACGCAAACGTCCGGCCCCAGAACAGTGCGTATGGCATCAGCGAGCGTAGATTTACCTGAACCTGAACCGCCGGAAATCGCGATCAGGCATACATTTTCTTCAGGGTGCATAGGCAGAAAGGTCCGAGACTGGTCCGTTGAACAGCATGTAGTGATGCGGGTTTTCGGCCACGAGCACAACCAGTCTCACCACACCTTCTTCATCAAATTCAGGAACAATCACCCGGTTATTATAGGCGCGCGCCAGAATTTCACCGGTTTCCCGTTGCAGACGCCAGCCTCCAACTTCGCGGCCATGCAATTGCTCTGGCAATTTAAGGGTCAGACCGGGAAATAGCCGACTTGGCCATGGATATTCCAGCTCTCCTTCAGCGGAGAGAAAAACCTGCACAGCAATATAGGTATCGCCCCGCCTTACGATCGCAGCGCCGCCATGGGTGTAATCGGGATTGATCATCCCCTCCAGGTGGCTTGGACTGCGCTCCAGCTGAGCTTGCAGTGTGGTCGCGTCATATCCAGCGGGCCAGCCATCTCTGTAATAGGCGAGATTTTCGCCTGAATATCCAAAAATCTCGGTTCGGCCAAGCAGACGCATCCGGTCATCATTGCGCATGCCTTCGGGAGATTCATGAGAGAAGTAATTTCGGCGCAGCATGTCCACCGCGTGCAGACGCGCGACATTCGCAGCCCCGGCATGCCAGGTTAGCGGGCTTAGTCCGTGTTCAACACGCACTTCGTTCAATCGGTGAAACATGACCAGTACATCACCGTCCAGAACCTGAATATCAGCCAGATCGTCACCGGCACAATCCTGAGCGAAGTCCAGGAATGGGATAACATGGTCGGGAAGGGTGTTTATTTGCGCGCACGGGTCGGACGCGAGTACCGGATCAAAGGCCAGGTCTTCCGCGCGAATTGCGGAAGACGGCCTTTGTTCCAATACGGTAAAGAAGCAAAGAAATGCGACGCAGAAATTGAGGGCTCCGGACAGACCATCCCATCGGGCACCTGGCATGTGAAAGCCCCCTATTTCACGTCAATCAGTCGTCCGACTGTTCTTTTTCCTTGCCGGTTTCCTGATCGACAACCTTCATAGACAGGCGAACTTTGCCACGATCATCAAAACCGAGCAACTTCACCCACACAGTGTCACCTTCAGAAACAACGTCCTTCGGATGTTTCACACGCTCTTCAGCCATCTGGCTTACGTGCACGAGACCATCTTTTGGACCAAAGAAGTTAACAAACGCACCGAAGTCTTTAACAGCGACGACTTTGCCTTCGTACACTTCGCCAACTTCAGGCTCAGCCACGATGGAGTGGATCCATTTGTGAGCTGCATCGATAGAGGCTTTGTCGAGCGCTGAAAGCGTGACTTTACCGTCGTCTTCGATGTTGACCTTAGCACCCGTGGTTTCAACGATTTCGCGGATAACTTTACCGCCAGAACCGATGACTTCACGGATTTTGTCGACAGGGATCTGCATGCTTTCCATCTGAGGAGCATTCTCAGACAGAGTAGAGCGAGACTCGCCAAGCGCTTTAGACATTTCGTCGAGGATATGCATACGGCCGCCATTCGCCTGAGCGAGAGCAGTCTTCATGATGTCTTCGGTGATACCAGCGATTTTGATGTCCATCTGCAGTGACGTTACGCCTTCAGACGTACCGGCCACTTTGAAGTCCATATCGCCGAGATGGTCTTCGTCACCCAGAATATCTGAGAGAACGGCAACGCCATCGTCGTCTTTGATGAGACCCATAGCGATACCGGAAGCCGGACGCTTGATCGGAACACCAGCATCCATAAGCGCAAGTGATGTACCGCAAACCGTCGCCATAGAAGACGAACCGTTGGATTCAGTGATCTCAGAAACAACACGCAGAACGTAAGGGAATTCGTCCTTCGTTGGCAGAATTGCCTTCGTCGCGCGCCATGCCAGCTTACCGTGGCCGATTTCGCGGCGGCCCGGAGAGCCCATACGACCAGCTTCACCGACAGAGTATGGCGGGAAGTTATAGTGCAGCATGAAGCCGGACTTATACATGCCGTCCAGAGAGTCGATCATCTGCTCATCATCTGCCGTGCCGAGTGTCGCGACGCAAAGCGCCTGCGTTTCACCACGGGTGAAGAGAGAAGAACCGTGCGTGCGTGGCAGAACGCCAACTTCAGACACGATCTGACGAACTTCATCCAGTTTACGGCCATCGATACGAACGCCGGTTTTGATGATGTCGCCACGAACGACTTTAGCTTCGGCTTTCTTGAACTGATCCTTGAAGATCAGAGCGTCCATGCCTTCTGGGTTTTCTTCCGTCGCAACGAGAGCTTCAGACGCTTTTGTGCGTGCTTCAGCAACCGCTTCCTGACGGGAGGTTTTGTCCTTGATCTTGTAAGCAGCAGACAGGTCTGCGCCCACGAGGTCCTGGATTTTAGCCAGCTCTGCAGAGTGGTCAGGAGGTGTGAAGTCCCAAGGCTCTTTCGCAGCGCGCTCGCCCAGATCAATGATCAGGTCGATAACTTGCTGGAAGCTCTTATGGCCAGCCATAACAGCGCCGAGCATAACGTCTTCAGAAAGTTCTTTAGCTTCGGACTCAACCATCATGACAGCGTCCTGCGTACCCGCAACGACGAGGTCGAGGTCAGTGTCAGCCATGTCCTGAACAGATGGGTTGATGACGTATTCGCCATCTTTATAGCCAACGCGTGCAGCGCCGATCGGGCCCATGAATGGCAGGCCGGAAAGGGTCAGCGCAGCAGATGCGCCGATCATTGCAACGATATCCGGGTCATTCTCGCCGTCATAAGACAGCACAGTGAGAACAACCTGAACTTCGTTTTTGAAACCTTCAACGAAGAGCGGACGAATTGGACGGTCAATGAGACGAGACGTCAGAGTCTCTTTTTCGGTCGGACGACCTTCGCGCTTGAAGAAACCGCCTGGAATGCGGCCAGCTGCGAAATACTTTTCCTGATAGTTTACAGTCAGGGGGAAGAAGTCCTGGCCAGGTTTGGCCGCTTTAGCGCCAACAACTGTGGCGAGGACTGAGGTTTCGCCGTAGGTTACAACAACTGCACCATCGGCCTGGCGTGCGACACGCCCTGTCTCCAGAACCAGAGGGCGACCCGCCCATTCTGTCGACACTATGTGTTTATCAAACATACATCTCTCTTTTCATACGAAAACCCGCCAGTAGCCGGATTGCTGCTGGCGGGTTGGAAGCTTTGGCTCCTATCGGCGGATGCCCAGCTCTTCAATCAGAGCCTGATAGCGGCTCTCGTCGCGGGACTTAACATAGTCCAGCAGTTTCCGGCGCGTTGCGACCATCTTCAGAAGGCCGCGGCGGGAATGGTTATCTTTTTTGTTGTCTTTGAAGTGTTCGGTCAGGTTAGTGATACGCTCAGTGAGGATCGCAACCTGTACTTCAGGAGAACCCGTATCACCTTCGCCGCGAGCGAATTTCGTGATGAGTTCCTGTTTCTTTTCAGCCGTAATCGACATCGCAATACTTTCTTTATTCGCCCGCTTTTGGGGTGGGCGTTAGTGAAGCCATATTGGCGTTGGAAGCAGGTCCGGTCTCCCATTCAGCGCATGCCGGGATGTCGTCCAGCAGGGCTAGAGTGGCGAGGATGCAGACCTGAGCCGGGCTTATGACAGAAAATGACCCAAAAGGAAAGGCTTGTGTACGCGTGCAGTTGGCGCAGTCGGCGACTGTTTCACCGGGTCCAGGCCCAGGAAACTGAGCCGGGAGTCCCGCAAACCACCGGATTCAGCCTCAAAACGCCTTTCTGCAACTTCAATAAAAACAGGGCATAATGAAATTTTTCACCGAAAAGGGGAGTTTTTTATATATACAGTTTGACTAACTTACACACCTTGCATATATTGAACTCAACGAAAGACAACGAACAGCGGTGATCTTCCCCTGCACCGCTACCCGAAAGGAGACCTGTTATGAAAAAGCTCGTTTATCGTGGTTACGAAGTTCGCGCTGCTAACGACAACGCGTCTGCTCAAACCCAAAGCAAACTGTTCTACCGTGGTTCTGCAACTGCACCTAAAGCAGCTAAAGGCTCCACAGAAACCCACTCACGTCTCATCTATCGCGGCGCTGCTGCGTAATAAAAAATAAGAAGAACAAACACAGAGACGTGTTTTTAAAGCCCTGAGCCTCCCATCCCCCCGACGACCGGCTCAGGTTGAGAAGGACTGCTTCCCCCCAATCACTCAGCAGTCCTTCTTTTTTTATGTCGGGAATTCTCCCTCACATCAGCCGATCTGGAAGACGCGAAACGGTCGGAAAAAGCCGGCGCGGATCTCTCCCATCGCCAATGCCTGCCCATTGCTCATGGCCAGCGCCATACGGTCGTCTGACTCATCGCCCTGAAGCTCAGACCGCTGTGACTGAAAGTCCTGCATCTCATGTGGAAGAAGCCGGAATTCATTTCCGTTGCGCAGCTTTGCCTCGCCATCTGAAGAGATATTGATGGCGGGAATATCGTCCAGAGACGCTTCAATCGGCACCAGCAGTGCCTTGCGGGCTTCCGGGTCTTCGAGCGCTTCGATCTCTTCTTTGCTGGATCCTTGCGCCAGCTCAAAGCCACCGACGCGGGTTCGTTTGAGGCTGGTGACATGGCCTTCCATACCCAGCTCAAAGGCCAGATCACGCACGAGCGCGCGGATATAAAAGCCCTTACCACAGGTCACATGGATAACGGCTTCATCCGTTGTAGAAGCCTCATCGAGTTTCGCCTCATACAGCATAACTGTACGCGATTTCAGCTCCACCTCTTCGCCGTCGCGCGCCAGATCATATGCACGCTGACCATTGACTTTGATGGCAGAGAATTTCGGCGGCACCTGCTCTATTTCACCCACAAAGCCGGCAAGGGCTTCAGCGACGGCGTCCAGCGGCACTCGCACATCCGACGAACCTGTGACTTCACCTTCCCGGTCCTGCGTGCTGGTCGACTGCCCCCAGCTGATCACGAAGGTGTAGTCCTTGTCCGCATCCATCGCATAAGCAGATGTCTTGGTTGCCTCGCCCAGAGCGATCGGCAATACGCCGTCTGCCAGAGGGTCAAGCGTACCGCCATGACCCGCCTTTTGGGCGTTGAATAATCGTTTCACGATCGCAACGGCCTGGGTGGACGTCATCTCCACTGGTTTATTGAAGTTCAGCCATCCGTGAACCGGATCGCCTTTGCGTTTTTTATTACGAGCCAAAATTGGTCACCTTCCCAGACAGTGAGGGGTCGGCACTCACAGTCCAAAAGCCATTATAGTTAATGGAACGAAACGTTCCCTGATAATTTTCAGAATAAGAACGCGTCTCTAATCCCCGAAGCCATCGGGGTAAACCCGCTTTGGCGGTTATTCTTTGATGTAGACGTGCTGGCCGCGCGCATTTGTCAGCGCCGGTATCTCACTCAGCATACGACATTGCGGGGCTTCAGTCAGAAGAAGCGGTTCAGAGAAGATAAATCCCCGACAATCGGCGAACACCAGACATGCGATGGAGCAATCCATGGGCGAGCTTACCGCCCATGTTTCGGCGCCATCACGCATAACTGTGATATCTGCTGCATCGGCAACCGTGACACCTGAAAGCCATTGATAATTGGCAATCACGCCCGCTGGCGCATAGTCCTCACCATCTGGCGCAGTCACTTGAGCGTTCGCCGTGAACGCAAACCCAAAGGCGCAAAGGGCTATAGCCAGAATGTGTCGCGTCATTTCTTAAGGGCACCTAGTCCTGTGCGGCCAGCCAGTTATCGACCGCTGCCCGGCCTGTATCCGGAAAGTCGGTAAAGATTCCGGTAGCGCCAGCCTCTAGCAAGGCTTCAATTTCCGCCTGCGGGCTTTCAAAGCCGGGCGCAATATCATCATCGCGTAGTGTCCAGGTGTGGACCTCCAGCCCCAGCGCGCGAGCGCGGCGCGCATAGTCTGTTGCCTCACCGGTTCGCAGATCAAACAGAAGAGATTTGAACGGGCCAACTCCGTCTGCGTATTCGGCGATATCTTCCAGAGCATAGCTCGGCGCGCCATCGAGCGCATAGCCTTCCGGATAGACCAGCTGAACGAGCGTGTAGTCTGCCATAGAGTCCCGCTCACTCAGGTCTCGCAAAATGCCATCTTCAAAGCTCTGAATATATGTCGGCAGCTGGCAGGTGTAATCTTTCCGTGCTGTCAGCAAAGCGCCCTCAATGGCACCAGCCATATCGAGCCCGCGCTCATTGTGGTCCGTTGGCCATTTCGTTTCCGGGTAAATGCCAAGATTGACCTCGCTTCCCATAGCCGGATTGGCATAGTCGGACGGGTGGCAATGACGCATGGCGAGACTTAGAATGTCTTCAAAGCTTGGGATCTGATACTCACCATCATGGCTGGTATCCCGGCCCGCACGTGCCTGGCGCGCACGAAGCGTGCGGATTTCCTCATAGGTAAAATCCCAGACAAACCAGTCCGTCATCTCTACACCCTCAGGGGAGGTGAGCGTGGTCCGTCGATCTGCAAATTCTGGGTGATCGGCAATGTCCGTTGAATCTGAGAGCCAGGGGTCATGGCGCGCAACCAGAACGCCATCCGACGTCATCACCAGATCGGGTTCAATGAAGTCTGCGCCCATATCAATGGCTAGCTGATAAGCGGCTAAAGTATGCTCTGGCAGATAGCCGCTCGCCCCGCGATGCGCGATGACCACAATCTCTGCAGGCTCAACTGGCTCGACCGATTGCTCAGCCGCGGGCG
>CENJ01174084.1_pt1 | contig 13927 bp, 1 predicted proteins | sample 356161 | NCBI WGS metagenome assembly CENJ01 (sample SAMEA2619531, study PRJEB7988) | marine metagenome | biome: marine biome (ENVO:00000447); feature: surface water layer (ENVO:00002042); material: "saline water (ENVO:00002010), including plankton (ENVO:xxxxxxxx)" | depth 5 m
AACTTCAAATGAACCATCTATCATTGATATTTCAAGAAGTTTTGGTACACAGTACTTTGTAACATCAACCCCATCAAAAAATGCAAACAATCTTGTTAGAGGTTTTAATCTCTTTGAAGCAAACTGAATATTCCTGGATCTCATATAAGGAATAATGTCTCGACTTATAACCTTTTCTCCAACAGAAGTTGTTTCAAAATCTTCAACCACAGTTGTACGTACTCCGCTGTTTTTCCTAGTTCCTTCTTGTATAGTTGTTTTAAGATTTTCTTGAACTGTTGTTCTGCGTATTCTTTCTATAAGTTGACTACCTGGCATCGGATTATATTCTTCATCCTTTTCACCCGTCCAGAAAACATCTGATCCATACCTGTACACTATTCTTTTTCCTGGTTTTGTCCTTTTTTTTCCAGTCCAATTTTCTTTCCAACCATCCCACAGTGCAGGAGCAAATCCCGTTTGTGGATCAACATTTAGAGTTTTAGATGCATGGGCAAGAACTTTTGCGTAGTCTCCCTCCTTTTCTATCACCTTAGCTTCGAGTTTTACTGGATCTATCCACGTATCAGAAGTTGGAGTAAGGTCAATAGTTCCCTGCCAATAATTTGTTAGGAATGGAGTTACACTCTCACTTCTAGTTGCAAATGGTTGCTTTAACCATTCTAACTCAGAATATCCAAGTGTTAAGATATTGTTATTTTTTCTTATATTGTTTCCTTCTATTGCAGAGAAAGAAAGATCTTGTGTTGGGTCTGTGTTTGTGACTGGACCAGAGATCAGGTCTATAGAATCTGTAAAGTGCCCTGGCCTCAATTCCTTATATGTTCTGTCAATACTATTCTTCAAAGACAGAAAACTTTCTTGTGGTGTATAGGAAGTAAAGTTATCTACAAAAAATCCAGACTTGAATCTGTTCAATCCATTTGAATCTGAAATGAATGAATTTGCAGTGTTTGTTTCTAAAAGTGAAAGTGCAGTATAATACTCTAAACTTTTAATTCTTTTTTCTAATGATCGGATATCTGTCATTCGATATCTTTTATGATCTAAAAATTCTATGGAGCATTGTTCTGTATTATAGAGAAATGGTGGAAGTTTTATATTTGCTATCTCTAGGGCATCATCAATACCATTTGGGTTTTCTGGTTTTTCTGAAGGTGTTCCATATACCACTTGAAACTTTCCTTCTTTAGTTAAGAATATTCTATCTATTCTTCCTAAGAAGTGTGAAAAATCAATAGAAATAGTTTCATTTGAAGCTAAAATATTAGAAGAAGAGTTTCCAGATTGGTCAAAAGTTCTTCCCAAAAATTCTAAAGGAGATGCCTTTCCTTGAATCACATCATAATCTGATGTCCTGGGCCTAATATCAATGATATCTGAATTTGAAACTGTTCCAACTGTTCTAATTTCCTTTGCATAATCAAAGTTTTCATAGGAATTTACTGTTGTGATATCACCATTATCTGTAGAAGAATATGATGCACTGGTAAAATATACTTTTAGTTTTTTTGTTGGTTCTTCTGTCGTAGAAATCCTTTTTATCGAACCATAATCATAAAAAGATTTCTGCTGCCCTGTATTGAATGTATATTCTGATGAAATCTCAAAACTTGGGGATTCTAGTTGAATTGCGATACCAGTTGCATTAGATTCTTGGAAACTTACCGTTTCTCCTTCTATGAATTTTATATCATTTTTATAAACGAACGAAATAGTAGAATCCGATACTGTTTCAGTATATATTGCTATAGCTCCGCTCGTTTCTCCAACTAAAAATTCTCCTAGAAGAAGATCGCTCGTTGTTGTTGAAGAAGTATTTAATGCATTTATGACCATTGTAGGCGAAGATGGATCATCTGTTCCTGAAGACTCGAAAACTCCATGTATTTCAATAATATCTGGAACATTTAGTGAAATTACTTCATCCTGAACTCTAGTGCCGAAGGGATAGTTTCCTGGAATTAAACCATCATTAAGAGTACCTTCCCCGGTACCTGATCCAGGATTTTTTGATTTATCTATAAGAATAGAATTTACTTTATTTTTTACTTTTATTTTTGACTTTGGTTTTGATTTAACTAAGGTTGTTATTAATAAAGCCCCAACATTATCAGATCCAAGATTTGATATCTGGAAAGTTTTAGCATCATTACTAAAAACGAATTTATCTTCTGTCAATGCTTCTGTAGTACCATCCGATTTTATGAGAGAATATCTCCTTGGAGTGAATGGTAAAAATACCTCATTATCCCCAGCAGTTGGCAATGTTTCAGGAGTTATTTCCCCACCCAAAATATCTAAATTATAAGACTTTCTTATAGTAATAGATGATTCTGATAAGTTTACGGTAGATATATGGCGTTTTGAAAGTCTTGTAAACAGACTGTCGTCTTCAGATTGATTTAGTTTTGTTGTAAGAATTTTTAAATCCGTAACGTTTAAGGGAGTTGGCGGCAAGTTTCCACTGGCAATTCCATTTATCGTTGGCACACCAGTTACGGATATGGTGTTTGTTCCAACACTATTTACTTGTGCTATTATTGGATCTAATGATATAGAAAGATCGCTATATTGAATTAAATTTCCAACCGTTATATTTCCCGGAAATAATTCATTCGAACTCGTAATGGTACTGACTCCACTAGAAACTGCTGATATTGTAGCAATGCCTATATTTTCGGATACTGATTGGATTACATCTGCACTGAAAGTATTAATGCCTACAGTCCCATCCGTAGTTCCATATAATGATTTTACGTCAGAAATATTACTCTCAATTATATCTGTAATTATTCTTCCGTCTTCAATTCCATCAAAAATCAAAGATTCGTTTTTGATAAATCTACCGGATTTTTGATAAATTACTAACTCATTACTTTGTGTAACGTCATTTCTAAGAAATGCTGTTGCCCCACTATTTTTTCCTTTTATAAATGTCGGTGTTGAAAGTGTTGGGATTGGTTGATTCAATGTTAGCTTTGTATAGACTTGAACATCATACAAAGATATTCCCCATTGGTTTAGATTGGAATCTGATACATCATAAGAACCAGATTCCAATCTAAAATCATATACCCTAGCAAGACCAACTTCATTTCCTGGGGCAGGATCATTATCAATGTCCAAAGTTGCTCTAGCGTCCCTTAAACTGACAAAATATGTATTTCCTATTCCAATCGTTGGGGATCTAAATACCCTATTTAATTTTAAAGTTGCTCCAGTCTTGTAGAATATTGATTGACTTTCTACAGTTTTTTCTGTTCTTGGTTTTGGTGCATCAATGAAAATTGGAGATCTAACATCAACTTCATACCCTCTTACAAAAGCTTTTCCTGGAGAAACCTTATAAACTCCTAAGTCATCTGATGGAGTTCCTCCACTAGGTGTAAACTGGCCAATATTAAATATTCCTCTATTGCCAAGATTATCGTTTAATGAATTTAGAAAAGTAACATTGAATGGAGTTACACAATAATCTCCAGATTCTGCATACGTTCTTCTTGCTAGAGTATCTGTTAAATCTTTCTGCCTAAATCCTCCAGAAGAAGATCCTGCGATAGACTTTGTTCTCAAAACTCCATTTGATACTACGGCTAATTCTATAAAACTTGTATCATTAAAATCATCTAACTGCTTCTTAATCAAAGAAACTGAAACTTTTAATCTATCTGCACCTGGAGCAGAATAGTTATTAAAACCCTGAGAATTGTCATTTAAAGATTCGTCCGAATCTGATGTAACTATTTCTTCGTTGACAAACAATCCTATTCTATAACTTGGCGTGTTTGAATATTGATCGAGTATTAATGTCTCCCTATCTACAGTTACAAAACTTCCTCTAACAAAATAAACACCATTATCAATATTAAATGCAGATCCTATTTCTGCATTGCCATTTGAAATAGTTGTTGCGAATGGGGATCCTGGTTGAATTGTTGAATTCCCAAGTAATCCAGAGGATATGATTTGATTTGATACTAAAGATTCTCCATCACTGAAAGTTTGTGTTTGATTGTTCTGAGCACTAGAAGACAAATAGTTGACATAAAGAGTGAGAATACCTCTCTCAGAATCTTCTGGGAATAGAACAAAATCTACATATGCAGTTACGCCAGACCTTTGTCCAGTAATTTTTGATCCGACTAATTGATCTGCATATGCAGATACAGGGACTCCCTGATAGTTATTATTTAACTGAACACATTGATAGAGTCTGGTATACCCAGTATTTCCTGGTATTACCTTATCGCCATCTTTAAAAAAGTGCTGGCCAAATTTTTCAATTTGATCTTTAAGAATAGACTGTAGTGTCGTTAATTCCCTAGCCTGAATGGGGTACCCAGGTTTGAATAAAACCTTATGGTAATCATTAGCAGAATCAAAGTCATCAAAATATGGGGAGACGTTAAGATTGGTTTGATGTGGCATAATTTTTTAAAACTGCAAAATGATTTTTATATCTTCCTTTTGGTTTGAAGATCTTGTAATAGATGGCCTGTTATCAACGTAAATAATATTTCCAGCGTGTTTTTTCACTTCTGGGTTAGATAAACCATTAAAAAATTCCTGACCAAGATAATATGTTCTATTATTTATTGTGGTTGATATACCCGAGAACGTGTCGTCAATCTGTAGATTTGATCCGGATGATGGAACTATAGTTAAGTCTCCTCCAGCACCTGGAGTAGAAGTAAATTCATTCATCTCAAGTCCATATTGTGGATCTGCAACTCTGACTCCAGTGCTGGTAAATCCAACAAGAGTCCTATCTTGCCAATATTTCAATACTCCTGTTACCTGGTCATAACTAACGACTCTTCCTATAGATGTGGTACCAGTAGAGATAGTCTGACTGACAAAAGAATCTGGGGTAAAGGTTGCAGAACTATATCCAGCACCAACTAATTTCAAAGCAAACGTAGCACTTGCTTTATCCAAAGATAGTTGAGTTGAATCTGTTGATTGTGGATTTTCTATCAATCCAACTCTAGCAATTTGATTTCCAGTTATAAAATCTGGGTTTGATGTATCATTTTCTATTCTAGAATATAATAGCACGTTGTAAGATCCAAGTTCATTATAAACATTAGCTCCATGGCCACCCTTTGGAGAAATAATAACATCAAAGGTTGGTTTTGACCCTTCAAAAGAGATTCCTGAAGAATCTAAATCCACTGTTCCATATGTATAACCAGATCCCTGATTTGATACAGTTATAGACTCTACTCTTCTATCATTATTTGTTACAATAGTGCATTCTGCACCAATACCATCACCAGAAATGGGGATTTCAGTAAATTGTGTTCCACCAATAGGTCCAACAGAATCTCCTCTACTTGTTATGGTTATAATTTTTATAGACCCATCAACAGCATTGTTTCTTACATCAGAATTTTCAAAACTGGTTTCCCAATCTTGAGGAACAGGAATAAAGTCCGTAGATTCAAATTTTACAATATCGCTTGGTTTTATAGTATACAAATATTTCCATATATACCCATCTCCACTACTACCAGCCTTCCTAGGTTCCAAATCTGTAAATGTTGGCTCATCTAGAGATGGTCTTCCAGAAGGATTGTCTGGATCTGTTCCATTCTGTAGACAGACATAGACTCTATAATCGCTATTTAAAACGTAATATGATGAAGAATATAAACTGGTTGAACCAGAAATTTTCGCCGTATTTGTTCTACTATAGTCATGGCGATACATGTCATAAGTAGTACCAGAAGACCATAATCTCCTAGAAACCACTCTTCTTACATCTGAGGAGTTTATTTTCTTGAGGGCAATCATTGTGTCCCAATAATTATTCTCCTCATCAAAATTATCTTTTGGGGATGGTGGATTAGTATCCCAATCTAATTGATAATCAGTTGGATTTGGTAACCCAACAAACGAATAGTATGAATTATTAGAAGATCTAACTTCATTCACAAAGTTTTTTGCATTTAATATTCTAATCTGATCTGTTACGATTGCAGCCATTGCACACAGTTTTTTATCTATTTATCACATTATTACACAATATACTTTTTATGCTTCAATTGTTTAGTTCTCTGAAGAATTGTATCTGTAGGATATGAATATGGTTTTGTTCGGCCGTCAAGAGTAACCTTTCCCCAACTAAACTGACCAAAATAATTTGAGTTATCAACTCCAACATACCCATGATTGAACTCTTCAACATTGACAAATATTCTCTTACAAAGTGATATGCCAATGCCAACTCCAGAAGCATTAACTTCTGTAGGCCTTTCTACTAATTCCGTAGATTCTACTACATAGATATTATCAATATAAGAAGTTCCTATGGAAATTAAGTTGTTATTCTCATCCAATGCATTTATTATTGTACTCGCATGACCAACATTAGTATCATTAACCATGAAATAATCTCCCACATCTAAAGAACTTAATGTGACTGCAGTTCCGACTAAGGTAGGATCTCTCAGCGGAGAATCAAATGGTATATGTAGATCAAATATCAATTGCATAGATCCAATTCCAACTGATGTCGTTCCAAATCCAACAATAACACCAGAATCTCCTTCGTATTGAGAGACACTATTTATTTCTACTTTAGTTTCTGTTTGAGATATTAATGTAACTTTATTTTGAAAATCAAGAGAAGTATCGTTCTCATTTCTTCCATCAAAAAGTGGTTTAATCTGATCGCAATATATTACTGTGGAACCATTAGATATTGGTTTTATAGTATTGGCGATTGGATTAATGATTGCCTCATAAATTTCCCTATCCTTTCCAATTTCTTGACCATCAATAATCTTATCCTCAGTCTGGCGACACCAAGCAACGGGCCTCAATAAATTTTCATCAGTAGTATTTCCTGGGCCAAAGTATAAGTTTGTATCTACAAGATTTGTTGATTCTATTGCATTGACGGTTCTCAAATCTTCTCCCAAAAACTCAGACTGACCTATTGACGGATCATTATTGATCGTCAATGTATCTCCTGGTTTAATAGTCTCAAGAACTTCCCTGTCAATAACGTCAGTTCCCCCTGTGCCCTTGTAGAAAATAATACTTACACTATCTCCCACTTTTAGTGCCTCAGTAAATGTTAAAACACTGCCACCAGTGAAAATATATCCCTCTCCAGGAACTTGCAGTATTTCATTGACAAAAACAAGTAGAACATCTTGAACATCAATTTTAGATCCCTTAGAAGCTATGATAGAGACTATATTTCCAGATAGCAATAATGGGAAAGATGTTCTCTCTCCATCTATGAACCTTTCAATATTATCAAATACTTCTAAGTTTCCTAAAGACCATCCTGTAAACTTATCGGAGGAGGTCTTATCTACTGTAAGTCTAAATTCTTGGAAATGTGATGTAGTTGGAATTCCAGTTTGGCCTCCAAATGGAATGGTCAAAATTTCTCCAACATTATATCCATACCCAGTGTTTCTTATTTCAAAATCAATAACACTTGATCCTTGCCCAACAACAACATCTACGGTTGCTCTTGTAACTATTCCTGATGATGAATTGGAACCACTAGCAATTAGTGGTATATTTTCATATGGAAGAGGGTCGTCAAAAACTACAATAGGTGGGTTATCGCGATCAAATCCACTTCCTGGATTTGTAACGGTTACATCAGAAATGTGACCATTATCTATAGAAGCTAATCCAACAATATAAGGTGGATCATAATCGGAAGTCTTGACTCCAACGTTAACTATTTGAATACCTGATCGATACCCAGAACCACTATTCCCAATACTTATTGATTCAATTGCTCCTCCAGCAGAAACAATAGATGTTCCTCCTGCAGATACTAGAGGTTGATATCCAAATCCACTGGTAGATCCTACAGATACTATGATACCACCTTTTGGAAAACTTGTTATTCCAACATCATTTGCTATGGTCTGAGAGTTTCCAGTAAATGTTAGAGTAGTTACTCCCACGCTTTCAGATAATATATAATCACTACTCTGACCTGGACTCTGAAACACATCATTAACTAAAATGATAGCATTTTCATCAGAAATTCCACTTACATCCGTTCCATTTGATTTGAGAACAAACTCACTAATTGTCCCATTAAAATTCTGTGATACGTCATCAAAAACATAATTTTTATGGTAGGTTTCATTTGAAGTGTTTGGTATACCAGATCTCAAGAAAACTCTTGCATGGAAACTAGATCCTGTGGATATTCCGGTCCAATCTCTCTCATTTGGAATGTTTGTTTCTCCACCCAAGGGAAAGTTTCCTGAAGGAGCTTCAATGAAGGTTAGAACATTATCTATAATATTATAATCTCCAGTAACCTTGGTCACTAGTTCTCCTGCAGAGTAGTTACTACTAGATGTTCCAAGCCAAGATCTGCGAACTCTAAGTCTATTTGGAAATTCTGTTCCAATACCAATACTTTCAATAAGCATAATTTCCTCACCAATCCTTACCAAATCTCCACCAAAAAATGATGTAATTGAATCAAAATCAATTAATTCATCTACGGTTGTAACAGTTTTAGATAAGGTTGTTGTTAAAGGGACAGAAACTATGGGAGATTGAATAATATTGTCAATAGAAACTATGACTTTAGAGTTTTGGTTTGTTGAAACTAATTTATGTTCCGTTCCTACACCAACATTTATAATATCTAAAGTCTCTGGAATAGTTTTCAAAGCATTTTCAGCGCTGGAAGCTAATTTGATTTTGTTGTCGCTAACATTAACAACAAATAATTCTTCCGGCAATTTATCTGTGACTCCTATTCCAACAAAGTTTGTCGGTGAAATTTCTATTGATTCTGTTGATTCAACTCCACCATTGTGATACCTTACAGATTCTCCAGAAACGAAAAAGTGGTTTGGTATTGTAATAGTATCCTCATCAACATCAACTATCAATGGGTTATCGCCTTCAAAAGTTTTTTCAAAGATTGGATCATTTTTGTATTTTAAGTCAAAAGACCTCTTAATATTCTTTTCATTTCCTTCATAGAGTCCAAAACCAGTTTCTATTGTACTATTATTAAAATTAATTTGATCTTTTTCATCATCTTCGTTTCTAAGTGCATTCATATATACACTTACACTTACATCAATACCTGGTAATGGTGTAAATAAAACTTGAGTAGTCGCTTCTTCTCCAACAGATGATTTAACAACTCTTGAACCAAAAGTTCCTAAACCAGATGAGGTGGCAATTTCACCAAATTCTGTGTTATATGTATCATAATCGGAAATAGTTGGTTGATAATCGTCAACAACAACAAACTCTGAGAATTGATATTCATTATTGGTAGAGTCATGAACTTGAATCATAAAATATCCAACATCATACGTTCCATCACATGGATATTCTGATATTACATTTTCTTCTGGTGAAATTGAAGCTGGAATTGATGTTACTCTAGATTCTATTCTAGAATGTTTCATCTCTATAAATTCAGATTGATCTGAAGTTGAGTTGGCAAGTCCTACAGTAATTGTATTAACTACCCCAGTAGATCCTACGCCAACAGTATTTGGAATAAAATCAACATTTAAATTAGATCCGCTGAGATATGCAAAATATGTTCCAAATCCCGATGATACATGTGAACTGGGACTTGTCGTCAGTTGGCCATACTCAAGCATAGAAACTTCTGTCCCATTATGTACAATATTGAGTTGTGTAAATTCAAATTCGTCACCCTCGTATGAATCTGGTGTTATCTGAACAAGAACCTTTGCAGATTTATATTCACTGTCAATACTAACGATATTTGAGGAATGCCCATAAGAAATAGCATTGCTACTTGTATCCACAATAGATTTTCCAACAATAGTAGTTCCTGCGCCAAGCAAGTTGTCATCTAAGTTGTATGATATATTAACAATATCATAGTCATTAATAGAGAATTTTGTTGGGAAAAATTGAACCTGGCCCTCATTTCCAGACATGGTAAAATCAAAGAATCCCTGGTCATAAGTTGTTCCAACCTTTCCATATTGATTCATATATCCAAACGATCTATCATTGATAAGATCTATAATGACTAATTGCCTTTGTTGTGTATATCTTCTATCCTTAACATACGTAATATATTTACGTGCTCTTGTCTCCCTAGAATCAAATCTATCAATAATACTAAATGTTGTTGGTCTTGGTTCGCTATTAAATTCACTACTTATATCATCGACCGAAAGAACCCTATTTCCAACAGACTCTGAAAAATCAGTAATAATTTTATTTGCGAAAATAACTTCGTTAGATACTGTATTTGAATTTAATGTCAGAGAGTTTTCTTTAACTAAATCAAAATCATTGACGCAGTTTAGATCTACAACTCCTACCAAATCATTGATAGTTTCATACGATGTTAAATCAGTTGAAAGGCCAACAACTAATGAAGTTTTGATATCTGGTGAGGATTCTAATTGATAATCTGAAAATTTTTTATAACCAACACTATGATTTAATATCGAAACCGGATCATTCCAGGTATCGTAGTCAACTCTGGACTTCAAAGAATATGAAAACTTTTGGTAATAATCACTATCTTGAATTCTCTGAGTATTTTCGTTTAAAAATCCAGACTTTATCTGTAAACCATTAAATGTGGTTGAAGTACTCTTCATATTAAAATATGAATATGGATATTCTATATTTTTTACAATTCCTTGAGTTTTTGAAGTAACTCCTTCAATAGTTTCCCCCACTACAAAGTTTTCCTTTGAAGAAATTCTCAAAATACCAGTTTTTGAATCCCATCCATTCACAATTCCTGTTGTTAAACCAGATCGTACAGACTCTCCGATAAAATATTGATTATTTTTTAATGTGATATCAAATGTTGGGAAATGTTTTTCCGGAATAATTCTTCCAACTGAATTGATGTCATCAAAATTTCCTGGAGAATCATCCGTTCCCTCAAAAAACTCTGATACACTGTAAGTTACTGTTCCTATACCACCAATGTTTTCATCTGTAGAAGTGACTGTGAATAAATGATAGTTATAATTTTCTGAATTATAACCTCTTTCCGTAGCTCCAGCTCCAATACTAATATTTTCTATTAAAACCTTATCGTTTACTTTGAATGGGAAAGAATCTGTATGACTAAATCCGGACGATAAAGTTACTGTTACATCTTTATTGTTTGAATTGTATGATATTGAACTGATTCCCACACCATTACTATTTTTTGTTGGAATTATTGTAGGAATTAAATTGCTTATTCCGTTAGTATTCTTTAAAATTGATACTTTGGAGTCTTTCAAAGAATATTTAAGATCCAAATCTGAAACTACATTATTTGTTCTGCTATCAATAACGATAAGATTTGGAGAACTAATATATCCCTTCCCAACTGAAGATATTCCTACAGATTCTAAAGAATATAGTGGATCAATCCTTATTATCTGAGGCATCATTACAGATGGACTCAATGTTTTATCTGATGGGAAGTTATATCCAATATCATCGATAGATATTTTTTTAATCTTTCCAATTGTCTTGCTGGAAGCTTCAACAACAGCATTAGCACCAAAGGATGAATTTATCGAGTATGATCCCGGTAAAGAATAATAATTACCTCCAGAGTTTTTAATATCTATTTCTGATATTGGACCATAAGCATCTACACATGTTGTTGTATATGTAATGTCTGATGTTGAAGAAGAGTATGAAGATTCTTCGGGTGTCTTTTCGGTAGTATATCTAAACTCTGTTGGTGATTGGACATAGACAGCATGACGACCATTATATTGACTAAAAATTGGTTCTATTTCTGATCCAGATATAACCTCCATGTCTACAATAGCACCCTGTTTTTCTTCTGGAATATCGCTTTCAAATACTGGATCCAGTTTATAGTATAGAGTACTTGGCACTTGCGAATCTACCTTCAAAACAATTCTAGCATCTGTACTAACTCCTATAGATCCGACTTTTTCAATATTAAAGAATTTTTCATCTTCTGATTTATACCATTTATTTGTAAAGTTATTGTCAGAGTAGAGATTAAATTCAAAAGCAGAGTATAATATTGAACGATTTGAATATGATAATGAGTTATCAGATAAATCAAAAATAACAGTAGAATCTTTATATACTTTTATTGGTGGATTTATTGGATTGATTGTTCCCGAGGATTGATCGAGTATTTCAACTATAGATGGGACAATATTTTTGGAATATTCATAGCTAGACGCTAGTTTAAATTTATCATCATCTACGTACACAATATAATAAATCCCATTATCTTCAAGACCACCTGATGGGGATATTGAAGTGTATATTACTTTCTCTCCAGTAGTAAAACCATGATTTGGTATTGTTATACTATTATCGGAAATATTGATGTCCGCCGAGGAAAAATTTTTAGGGTTTACGATAACTCTTCTATTGTAATCATTATACTTAACGGTGAATATTTTTGATGTTGATGGATTTACATTAATAAAAACATCATGACCAGACATCAGTCCATGTGTCTGGGCAGTTGATACTGTAACAGTATTTTTAGTTACTTTTCCGGTATTAACCTCATAATTTGTGGAAAAACTGTGATAAGTTCCTGATCCAATCCCCGAAAAATATAAAGTTCTAGAATCTCTACAGGTTTCTGCAATACCAACAAAAGTTCCAGAACTATCAAGCCCAACTCTTACTGTAGAAATTCCAATAAGGTCTTCACTTATCTTCGCAACAAAAAGTTTTTGTTGATCTACAAGTGGTGATGAAAAAGAAAGATTTGACTCCTCTGTAACTGATATAGGACTTCCCGTATTTGTTGAATATGTTAATATGTCACCGGTTTTAAGATTATGATTTTTTATGTATATTGATTTTGTCGGTACGAATATTTGCGATATTCCTGCGCCCGGATTGGAGAAAAATATTGTAGTCCCTATGCCAACTCCAGACTCGGTGCCTAAAGCAACAGACTCATTTGGATCAAAATATAATTCTCTATTAATTTTATAATCATACTTTTCATTTGATTTTGATCTTATGATTATTTTTTTGGAAACTTCTAAAAGTTTCTCAGATGGAAGATATGAAGATCCTGTAGTTCCATCAATAGATCTTAATACTCTTATTCTAGATGATTTTTTATCTATATTTAATACTTTTACTATTTCTGTCCCAATACTAAGAATATCATTTTCCTTTATATTTGGATATGTTAAATCTCCAGAAACATCAAAATGAGTTACTAGTCCTGTCAATGTGGGAGATTCAATTCCAGACCCCGCTACAGATAGAACATTTTGCTTTATAATCGATTTATATGATCCTTCAATTTTGGTTAGTGTTGTAGATATTCCAGAAATATTGATAATATCCTGATTTTTAAATTCGTGGGGATTTTGAGAGTATAATATATACTCTCCTCTTGTTGATGAGGGGTATATTTCAATATTGTCGATACTGCTTATTGTAGCGCTAATATTGTTTACTTCTTTCCCATCAATCTTCGATACCTCAGCGGAAACTGTATTTCCAGAGATACTTTTGTCTTCAAAAGAAATAGAATCTCCAACTTGATATAAATCTCCTGAGTTACTAATTCCTATAGAATCTATACTTCCATAAGATGTAGAATTTATGGTAGATTTTTGAGATAATTTTTTAGGTATGTAAAAATACTCATATCGAATATCATCTTCCATTAGATTATATGGATTTATAATCCTGCACCAGTCCTCATTAGTTACATCAATATCTTCTTGATTTGATTTGCTTTGGAAATTGAAATCTATAGGATTATCATTATAATTATTTCCTATTAAGTATGGGAATATCGGCCTTCTATACTTTGCAAAAGGTCCTGAAGAATCTACTGCATTATCATTAATTGTTGCAAAATATGCATAAGTCCCATTTGGAAAATCTGGGGTAACACAAAATCTTCCATTATTTTCATCAAGAACATCTTCATTTCCAACAT
>CENJ01126909.1_pt1 | contig 13924 bp, 8 predicted proteins | sample 356161 | NCBI WGS metagenome assembly CENJ01 (sample SAMEA2619531, study PRJEB7988) | marine metagenome | biome: marine biome (ENVO:00000447); feature: surface water layer (ENVO:00002042); material: "saline water (ENVO:00002010), including plankton (ENVO:xxxxxxxx)" | depth 5 m
ACCTCTACGGTGACATCCGTTCCAGACCTAAGCGTGTATGTCGCAGTTATCATCTGCTCGGGTAATGTGATATCAGCCATCGTTCCATTGGAGACCCAGTCAATTTGAACAGGCATTACTACCTTCCTCTCACCATCATCCATCTCATCATCCAAACCATCAAGAAGCTGAATGTTAACCGTTCCTGATCCGCTACCCAAGGGCAGGTTGGCAAGCCCGAAGCTAATCATCGGAGACTGAAAGTCTCCGCCGGTAAGCGCATTCTGAATGTTTTTCAAGTTAAGTGGAGCCGCACTAGTATTGACCATAAGCGTGTCACCCGACACCGTCGGAGTCAACGTGCTAGTCTCCATAGTTCTAAGCACCGGACTGTAATCATGTAAGGTGATCGCATCGGCATTGAGGGTGAATGGATCAAACACACGTAATGTTGCATTCAGCGACTCAACCGGAACCGCACTTGGAGAGATTAACCCAATTGAGGTCTTAATCGACATGTTGTAAACCCCTGCCTCGAACAGGCTGACCCCCATTCCCGGAAGTAATACGTTGGCCTTAGTGAGAATTTTGAGGAGATCGAAAGTTAACGTACTGGATGCATCAGCGTTTATCATTACAAGGTTGTCATCATGCCCGAAATTCGCAAACTCAATACCTATCTCGGTCCCGGACCGAAGTGTATACGTAGCCGGAATAAGTTGTGGTGGCATACTCAACGCGGTTGTGACGCCATCAGACTGCCAGTTTACTGTAACCAACGCGGTCAACTTGCGTTCACCTAAATCTAAAGAACTATCTGCGCCGTCAACAAGAGTGAACTCAAAGGTGTCAGTGCCACTTCCTGCAGGCAAACTGCCCACATCAACACTTACTTTGGGAGAGGTATGAAAACCGCCATTGAGTGCATTTGTCATATTTCGCAAGTTTAAAGGTGCACTCTGCATATCAACACTTAACACCCCCTGATTCTCGATGAAATTAAACACACTCGTGATACCTTGAAGAACCCCCGAATAGTGATCTGTAAGCTTTACTGATGTGCTCGAGATGACGAGCTCCTTCGAATCAGCAATACCATTACCGTTAGTATCGATAATTTGCGTGCTGGGTCCGGATGACTGATACAGCGTTACTTGTGACTCATTCAAAGAGGTTTGTAAGGTAATCGCTTCGGCATCAGTGAGCGTCACAAACGAGGATGCGTCAACCGAGGTCGCAAGATCCAAAGTTTCCCCGCTCGACACAGCTGCCTGGACCTCCTCCACAACAGCAGTGCTTAGCTCGGCAATCTCAATCGCCGCCTGCTGCTTGATCCTCGAGACAGCAGCGGCAGTATTGGTACCAAAATCATCTACGGTAAGAGCGTTAAACGCCGAGGCTACGGCCGCAGTCGATTCATTTGTCTTCTCTAAAACGTAATTAGCCGCGGCCACAACCTCTGCGCTCACCTCAGCGGTTTCAGATTTTGACGCAATAAGCGCTCCCAAACCGCCTTCCTCTGTATTCTGCAGATCCTCAACCACTGCACTCTGGATATTTGCAAGGTGCGTAGTATTAGAGAAATCTAGTGATCCTGTTATTCCAGTCACCGTTGATGTCTCACCCTTCTGCACCTTACTTGTCTCAACCGCAACCGTCGCAATCGACTTGATAGCCGCTGCTACCGCTTCTTCTGGACTTACCGTGACTCCGGCAGACGAAGCCGTCGCCTTGACGGCCTCAGCGACAGTAACCATCGCAGTCATAACATTCTGTGCTAGTACCTCTGCCTCAAGAGCCAAAGCAGGATCTGCATCATCAGCAGCCGGGTTAAAGGTCTCCAGATCGATAGCCACGGGGAGACCAAGTGAAGCCTTAAAGTCTGCCTCTGTAAAAGTCTCTCCCACCTCAAGATCCTCGACCGCGGCGACAAACATCGTCGTCAGCGGGGTTACGACCTTAGCAGTCGACGGTGCCTTCAAGACAACCCCTGTATCAGCATAGCTCTCACCAGAGCTTGAATCAACTGTTTCAGGGCCCATCGCAACTATCACAGAATAATTTGCCGGCGCATCACTGCCCTGCATCAAAGAATAAGACCCATCAGCCGCAGTCTCAACCAAAGGCTCCTCAAGGTCACAGACGGAGTTCCCATTGTAATCGAGGCACACCTCGGCCTTGAATAGAGGACCTTTGACTGCAAAGCCGAGCTTCTCTCGAATATCCTCGATCGCAAAGGTCGCCTCGACGGTTGCGATACGCGCACCAGTAGTGTAGGTCAAGGGCAGTGCTGTCTTCACAGATACGGTGTAGGTCCCCTCCGCTAACAGATTACCGACCGATGCGAAGGCAGCGACTTTGTCAAAGGCAGCGAGAATCTTTACGTTCAGTGAGGCAGGAGTTTCTGCACCAGAACCAGTTACCGTGATTACGTCGGCTATACCATTTTGAATCTGGACGTCTATGCGCTTCCCAGATTTATCAACATAATATCCTGTCAACGTTTGAACAGGCATCGTCACTGACGCACTGCTGCCGTCAGAAACCCAGTCAATAACCACAGGCACATAAACCAACCTCTCTCCGATATCATGAACACCATCAATGCCGTCCACTAAGGCAATCTCAACCGTGTCAGTACCTGTTCCTACGGGGAGGTTTTCTAGAGCAAAACTGAGCGTCGGCGAATCAAAAGTACCACCATTAATCGCGTTCTGCATATTAAGTAAATTAATCGGAGCTGATGTTGCGTCAAGACTCAAGACACCATCAACAAACGTCGTGGTGAATTCAGAAGCCTTCGTGGTCGCGGACTCTGGATAATAATCATTCAACGTGACCGAGGTTGATCCTAATTTGTAGGCATCCATAATTTCTAGGGTAGCATTCAGTTCTGTCAATGCAGTATAGGTATCAGACGCCAATGGCAAGTCAGTGATCACTTGCACGGTGTAAACCCCAGAATCAAGCAGTGATTCCGCAGAAACTAATGAACTCACCTTGGTTAAAGCTGATAACAGTTTAATATCTAGCGAAGCAGGAATATCAGGTCCAGCACCTGTGACAGAAATGAGATCTGCATCAAGATTATCCAAGGTCACATCGACTCGTGTTCCTGCTTGATTTATGTAAAACGCAGATATTGTCTGCGTTGGAAGTGTGATCGACGAGGTTGTGCCATCTGAATCCCAATCAACTGTCAATGTCGATGTGACCTTTCGCTCACCAGAATCAATGGTCGCATCAGGACCATCGAAAAGGTTGATTGTAATCTGAGAGCTGCCTGAGCCAGTGGGCAGGTTCGCAAGACCAAAACTAAGGGTTGGCGAGTCAAAATCACCGCCGCTAATCGCGTTCTGGATATTTGTGATATCGAGCGGAGCACTGCGCAAATCGACGTTAACTGCGCCACCTGCATAACTAAACGAGAATTCGTTAGACATGGTAGACTGAGAACCGGGAGCATAGTCGTTTAAGACAACCTTATCACCTGCCAACTCGAATGTATCATACACATCAACCGTACGGTTAACGCTTCCTGTATTCCCCGCAGAATCGGAAGCCGAGTAAATAACCGTATAAATACCTGGGGTACTCGTATCAACTAAACCAATGTCGGCTGGTCCCGATGGCTCATAAGTATGCGACCCTATCGAATTGCCATAGGGATAATCATAACCTGGCACCTCAGGATATATACTGTCGTCAGTCGTATCATGAATGTAAATCGTCCAAGCGCAATCGTCTTGATTAGTACCAAATGATCCATTGTCTGCGATATTTGGTCCAAAGCCAGATTTCTTAACCCAGATACTATTTTCTCCCGCATCCACCTGACCACATGCGGTATGGTTGTTGGGCGAAGAGCTACCTGTCGTAAATGTGCCAAATGCATCGATGACGGTAGCGGACTGAGATGGGGAGTCATCAGTATTAGCCTTTTTATACAACTTATAGGCATCATTACCGTTGTGGGTCAAACGAATATACTCTCCCTTCGTTGGATCACTTACGATCGACATAACTACAGCATGAGCATCGTGACTTGTCGCTTGACTATCGTCAGATAGAGCACGAGCAATAACATAAGTGCCATTTGAGGGCACCGATGCGCCCGAAGCAAACTCAATAGTTCCCTCATACTCTCCGTCTGTGCTTGCAGCATTACTCACCCTACCAATAAAGTAATCATCTAGAGAAATAGCAGCATCCGTAGGGTTATAAATTTCTAAATATTTTCCGTAGTTAGCACCCGCCTCCGCATACTCTGAGAAAAACAAGTCAGATGCCCTAACGGTGGGAAGCTGTGGTTCAGTGGGCCCGACACACATTGCCCATACCCTTGAGCCCGGAACAGCTGGGTTATCAACATCTGCCGTGTTGGTAAAGTGATTTGTAGGGAGGCCAGCCTCACCGCTTGCAGCGTATTTTCGAGGAGTAAACACGAATCTCTTTGCAGCATTTGCCGTAGGTGCATCACTCGTCCAGTACTTCGACTGCTGCTGTGGCCACCCCGCCGACTCTGGATCAGGCGTAGCCATAGTCTCTTGGAAAACACCGCCACTGCCGATCGGGAGCAGGTGATCCTTGATCTCTTGGCGAGTGGGTAACCGACCGTTTTTACTCGCACACCAAGCAACAGCGGCGTTGTAAGGCATCTTTCTAAAGATGACATTAGCTCCGACCCAAGGTTTACTCGCTGAGCTAGTATTACTATTTGTGCACTGAGTTTTGCCATCACACCAGCTGGCGAAAGGCGCTTCAGCTCCTGTCGGAGGTCGAGTGAATGTGAGGTCGCCCGAGACATAACTGCCCTTTACCGTTACATCATCTGCCGTATTGAGGGTATTATCGGGCCCCCTACCATTTGTAACATCTGGCGGGATAGCAATAGGCTTTGAAGGACCCCCGGCAACAACTATGTATGAAACATTTAAGCCGCCATCCACATTGTCGACTGCCGTGGCACCAGCATCGGTATACTCCCCTCTCTTGTTAACCTGAACCTCACTGGGACCAACTAAACTGACAACCGGATTTGTCTGATCAGTCACATTTACAATAGCGCTTACTGCTTCCGCTGCGTTACCTGCTCTGTCTTCAGCATTGAACGTAACAGTTGTGGCTCCGAGAGGGAAGGTTGCAGGCGCATCATTCGTCACGACCACGTTGTTGGTGACATCGTCAGTTGCCGAGGCACCAAAAATAAATGAGACAATGGGGTCAATATCCGCATCAACACCTAACGCGTCAACTGCGGCCACCGTAATATCGGCAGGGGCGACAATCACCGGAGCAGTGTTGTCTGTGAGAGATCCTGAATACTCGTCAGCCGTCTCCACATTACTGGTCACTGAACTACTAACGTTAGCTTGACTATCGAGCGTTACGTAAGCAGAGGTGTCGAATGTTGAAAGATCACCTCCTGTATCAACTACCGCTGCAGCCGCAGCCGCTACTGAAAAAATTTCTGCTGCTGCATCTTGCTTGAGCAGCGAAACTGCATTAGATTGATTTGTACCAAAATCATTAACCGTGAGGGTATCGAAAGCTATACTTACCTGCTCGACGACCTCGGCGGCTTTGTCTAGAGCTAGCTCCAAAACGTCAGTGGAAACGATGATACCGGCGGTTTCAAGCTCAGAAGCCAATTGTCCATTTACAAGATCATCTTCAACGAACTCATTCAACTCAGCCAAATGCAGAGGGTCAGAAAAATCAAACGCGCCAGCGATATTTTCAACATTTTCACTTCCCTCACCTTTGACAATTTTTGAAGATTCAATCACAACCTTCACAATTGAGTTTAGTGCGGCTACAGCTGAGACTCCTGCATCCAGTGCATCGCCACTGGCACCTTTAATTGAATCGGAAACTAGCAGTGTAGCAGTCATTATTTGCTGAGAAGTCTTCTCTACCTCAAGAGCGAGCGAGGGATCTGCATCCTCAGCAAAAGGGTTAAAGTTCGAGACGTCTATTGACGCAGGGAGCCCCAATGCCAACAGAAGGTCACTCTCACTAAAACTATCAACGGCAACCGTCTTTGAAAAAAACGGTTTTGAACTTCCGTTTGCGGGCGCTCCCGCAAATTGCTGCGCCTCACTGAGGATAGTGGTGAGGGGAGTGATGACTGTGCTCCCTTCATTCGCCTTCAAAATTACCCCAGTGCCGGCAAAGGACTCACCGCTCAGGTAATCTGTTGTGCCTTCTTCCATCGCGGCTACAAGGGAGTAGTTGGCCGGCGCATCGGTGGTCTCAACAAGCGAGAAAGAACCGTCTGTCTCAGTCATTACTGATGGTTCATTAGCATCTAGCACTCCGTCATCGTCATAGTCCAGAAATACTCGGGCATTGTATAACGGTCCTTTTACGAGGCTACCCGCTTGAGTCTCGCCTAAAACAGTAATAACTGAACTTGCGCTTCCAGTGTTCCCTGCTGAATCTGTCGCAGTAAAAGTTACCGTCGTATCACCAAACGGAAAAGTCTCTGGAGCATCATTGACAAGGGTAGTGTCTGTGTCAGAATCACCGAAGTTTACTGAACTCAGAAATCCAACAATCATGGAATCATCTGCCTTTACGCCGGCGCCGTTCGGAGCTACCACTGTCAAACTATCCGGCGGCGTCACGACCGGCCTTTCAGCATCAGTGACAGTAACGGACGCAGAAGCTGTGCCATTATTTCCCGCTGAATCTGTCGCCGTAAACGTAACCAGAGTAGTACCCAATAGAAAAGTCTCAGGTGCGTCATTTGCAACAATTGTCTGCGTATCGTAATCATCAAAAGAAACAGCGCTCAAAAATGTTTGTATCGCTGTATCTGTTTTCGCAACAGAGGCACCGTTCAAGGCTCCCACCGATATATCAGCAGGAACGGAGACAATCGGATTTATGGTATCCGTCACTGTAACAACGCGATTTACCGATTGGATATTGTTCGACGAATCAGTTGCGGAATATGTTAGTATGTAGTCACCTGGAGTGGTGACATCAACCGAGCCGATTACAAATGCAGTGAGCGATCCATCTCGATCATCTGTAACTGAACTTCCGGGATCAACGAAATCAGTACCTAATTCTTGAGAGATCGACGAGCCACCAATTAAAGTTATTGTAGGTGCAGTAGAATCTGTGGAATCCAAAACACCCGATTTATCCGACGAACCACATCCTACAAGAAACAAGACCAACCCAAGCAATAATAAAGTTTTATACACAGTAAAACCCCGCAAGCAAATAGCTAAATAATAAACAAAAACACCAACCCCAGTATGTTTCTAACGATACCGCACACGAAACTATCCATCAACGGTTATTTTTCGGTTTGGATGATAACAAACCACTATGATTAAACCGGAAACATTCACACGAAGCGCGCGAAGTCCATTACGAGCAAAAGTCAATTTAAAGTGGCGTAAAATGTAATTAGTGCGTATGAAAGTTGAAATAAGTAGCTCTAAATGCAAATATTGTAATATATTATCTTTTTTACAAATTGCGTCACTTTTTATGAGAAAAAAACAATTTGAAATGGCATTAAAGAAGCAGTTAATCGGGGCTAAAAATTTTAAATACTGGTCAGTCAAAACACTTGCGAGCTCACTGAAACATGATCTGATATGTCCTCCAAAACGCTCGCTGGAACGCTGGATAGCCGGAATCCCTTGGCTTAGCTGCTCAATTCACCTTGATCAACAAAATGATGAATTTGATAGGCTTGCAAATAAACTTGTTTTAGCATCGCTGGTAGCCGGAGCGCGTAGGAAACGAAAACAAACTCTTTTCACCGAAATTCATGATCTTCCAACTTTAGGGGAAGGCAGAGATTTAGGAGAATGTGGAGAGCGAAAAATCTTAGTCGCTAAAGATGGAAAAGGCAGCAGGCGCTGGTGCCTTATTGTGGACGATAAGGTTTTATCGATCTTAACTGGGTTAAAAACTCTTGCCGCAGGAAAAGCTAGTGTTTTTTTCCCTGCCGGCAGTCTGGTGTCCGCATGTAGAAAAATAAAATCAACAGAAGGTTTGGACGACAGTATAGAGATTGTCATTTGTCAGTATCCAGAAAAGATTTCAACCAAAACTAACTCTCTGCCTCATAAAAAATCAATCTCGTGCACACAACCCGAGAAACTCTCAAATCTCGATATTCTCGAATCCGAAAGTATTCATATCATGCGAGAGGCAGTAGCTAACGCGGAAAATCCTGTGATGCTGTATTCTGTCGGCAAAGACTCATCTGTGATGTTGCACTTGGCAAAAAAGGCTTTTTATCCGAGCACTCCACCCTTCCCACTCCTTCATGTCGATACTCGTTGGAAATTTCAAGCTATGTATGACTTTCGCGACATTATGGCAGAAGAATCGCAGTTGAAGCTTATAGTGTACACCAATCCTCAAGGCATAGAAAAAAACATCAATCCGTTCGACCATGGCAGCACACTCCACACTAACATTATGAAGACCGAAGGGCTTACACAAGCGCTGGATCTTTACGGTTTCGACATGGCATTCGGTGGCGCACGCAGAGATGAGGAGAAAAGTCGCGCTAAAGAGCGTGTATTTTCTTTTCGTAGCACTAACCATCGATGGAATCCTAAAAACCAAAGACCTGAGCTTTGGAATCTGTACAATTGTCGTAAGTCCCCGGGAGAAAGCGTTCGTGTATTTCCCCTATCCAACTGGACAGAACTGGATATCTGGCAATACATCTATCGTGAAAATCTTCGTTTAGTCCCACTCTACTTTGCGACCGAGCGAGCAGTAGTTGAACGCAATGGCATATTAATTTTAGTTGATGATGAAAGATTCAATTTAAAACCCAAAGAAGTTATAGAGCTCAGGAGGGTACGCTTTAGAACCTTGGGCTGCTACCCATTGACCGGCGCAGTTGAATCATCAGCTACAGACTTATCTCATATCATTGTAGAACTGATGCGAAGCCGCACCAGTGAGCGAGAAGGCAGAGCCATTGATTCAGATAGCAATTCTTCAATGGAAAAAAAGAAACAGGAAGGCTATTTCTAATGAAACAGCCCACTGGAGAAGGTTACCAAAGTGACGAATGTAATGAAGTCAATGCCTACGCAGAAGCAGAGTCTCACCTGGATCTTCTCCGTTTTATCACTTGTGGATCGGTAGATGATGGCAAAAGTACTCTTATTGGCCGAATGCTGTATGAGGCACAACTGATCTGTGAGGATCAAGTCACCTCGCTGCGTGATGATTCTAAAAAAATGGGCACACAAGGCGATGAAATTGATTTCGCCCTTTTAGTGGATGGCCTTGCCGCAGAAAGGGAGCAAGGTATCACCATTGACGTTGCCTATCGGTTTTTTAATACGGATCTGCGTAAATTTATTGTGGCCGATACGCCAGGACATGAGCAATACACCCGCAATATGGTCACTGGTGCTTCAAGCGCAGATGTTGCTATTATTTTAGTTGATGCCCGCCGAGGTTTGCTGTCCCAAACTCGACGCCATTCATTTATAGCATCTCTTGTAGGAGTAGAACATGTTGTGTTAGCGGTGAACAAAATGGATCTAGTAGATTATTCTGAGATTCAATTTAATAATATCTGCGCGGATTATAATTCTTTGCTCGACCATCTTGAATTTAAATCGGTGACACCTATTCCGCTGTCTGCCTTAAAAGGCGACAATGTAATCAGCAGATCTGAGACGATGGGTTGGTATGAAGGCCCTACTTTACTGAGATATCTTGAAACAGTGGATATCCGAGAAAGACTTAATCAACATGCTTTTAGATTTCCTGTGCAGTGGGTAAATCGACCAAATTCTGAGTTCAGAGGTTTCTCAGGCACCGTATTGGCAGGCAGTGTAAAGCCTGGAGATTCTGTGCAAGCTCTACCGTCAGGTCAGCTAGCAAAAATTGACCAAATCATTCTCTCAATCCAAAAGCTTGACAAAGCAGTTACCGACCAGGCGGTAACATTAACGCTAGATAATGAGATCGACCTTTCTCGAGGCGACTTAATTGTTTCGGCAGATTTTCCCTGCGAAGTGTCAGATCAATTTGAGGCAGAATTGGTGTGGATAGACAAAGAACCCGGTTATATTGGACGACGGTATGCACTACAATTAGGTACTACTCAAGTCAATGCCAGCTTGAGCGATATCAGATTTAAATATGACATTAATACCTTTGAGCAATTGCCAGGCAGAGAACTAGAACTCAATGAAATCGCCAAAGTTCATCTCAACTTGGATGCTGAGATTCCTTTTGAGGCCTATAAGAAGTGTCGAGGCCTCGGTGCATTTATACTGATAGATTGCTACAGCAATGCAACCGTTGCCGCAGGCATGATTCGTTTTGCGCTTCGAAGAGCATCAAACCTCCACCGACAGGCGCTCTCAGTAACTCGATCCGCGAGGGAAAAACTAGCTGGGCATAGAGGACTAGTAGCATGGCTGACTGGACTCTCAGGGTCTGGGAAATCAACCATTGCCAATGCCGCAGAACAAATTCTTCATAAACAGGGATACCGGACCTTTATTTTGGATGGCGATAACGTTCGCCTTGGTCTTTCAAGGGACCTGGGATTTACTGTGGCAGATAGGGTAGAAAATATTCGCAGAGTTGCCGAGGTAGCAAAGCTGATGATGGATGCGGGAATCATCGTAATCACTGCGTTCATATCACCCTTCAGAGCTGAGCGAGATATGGCAAAGAACCTTTTTGAGAAAGGAGATTTTCTTGAGGTCTTTGTGGATACCCCATTGGGAGTCGCTGAACAGCGCGATCCCAAGGGATTGTACAAAAAAGCGAGAAGTGGTCAGCTTCCAAACTTTACCGGTATTGGTAGTGTCTATGAGGCACCGGTAAGCGCTGACCTAATCATCCAAACAGACAGCCAGACAATTGAGCAGGCTTCAGAAAAACTTATTAAACTAATTTCATGTGGTGTAAAGAAATAACGTGGCCTTGGAGCTTATAAAGTCAACTCGCAATCTTAAAGACCTAAAAACAGACCCAAGAGGCTTGTAATTGGGACGTAGACATTTGTCATTATTACCAGCATCGCAATCGGCGTGTTGAAGATGTCGGCCGCGATTGGTCAACTGAAATTTATATGAAAGATTGTTCTTTTCTTCGGCTCTTAACGAGCTTGGACCTCGCTTGATATGTTCAGTTTTCGATAAGGTTAATTATCATTGTTTAGCGTTTCTGCGCACTGCAGTTAGCGAGCCTTGGTGTTTTCACCCAGCCAAACACGCAGGTTGTCAAAAGTTACACTCGATGTATCATAAAGCCCTAAAATAAATTCTTGAGCTTCGTCATCCGTCGCAGTGATATCCAGTCCATTGATTGCCAAAAATACATAGGTTGCAGCAAATGCAGTTCGCTTGTTGCCATCAACAAAAGGATGGTTCTGGGAAAGACTTTCCCATAAAGCTGCCGCCTCCTCGATTAATGTCGGGTAATAACCCGTTTGAGGCCGAAACAAGGCCGCTTCCAGAAGCCCAGGATCTCTTATCCCCTCGCCGCCACCATAACGCTCTATCTGATCAGCATGAATAGCCAGAATGTCATCGACCCTAATATAATCAAAGCTCATTGCGCTAGCTTTTTATAGAGACCTGCAAAACGTTCAGTACTTTTAAGGTACGCGGCCATGACATGATCTCGGCCTGGCGCTCCATTTTTGGCATCTAAATGATCCCGAAGAGCGTCCTCGACCACAGCCTGGATCTGTCGGCCCTCTGACTTGGCAAGCTTTCGGACCGAGTCTAAAAGGGCTGAATCAACCTGAGTTGCAAATTTTTCCCTTGCTATTGACATAATTGCACTCCATCATGAAATTTCATTTTTTATCATGATAAATCTTGAAGGCTGTATTTGCAATACTGTTAACCCGCTATAACAGTATTTATCGCACGCCATGATTTGGCTTTGGCTTCGTTTTGTTACTTTTTTAGTCTAGCCCTGCCTTACCGCTCTGGATAACCGAGCGATGGCATTGCGCTGGTAACGTATCAGCTTGTGACTGTCGACAGAACGGCGGGATACCGGCCCACCCTTGCGCCGCTCGTGCCTTTGCATGCTCGCAAAAAAAGCTGCCATCTCTCGCACATCTTGTGGCTCACTGCCCGACGGACTGAGAAGCTCTCTAAAGATGGGGTTCGAGGCCTTCACATTCATATCACGCCTAAACTCATTGACCGGCTCGGGGCTGGTGTAGGTATCGTAGTAGGCATCCATCACACGTCGATAATTGAGAAGTCCCACGGCAATATCGGCACAAACAAAGCCAGAAAACCCCTCCTCCGAAATTAGATCGACAAGCGCCCTGTACTCAGACGAAGACTCAAAGTCGGGGGCACTATTTAGGCCGTGCTTGCGGGAGTTTTGGCTGCTGGCCCGCTTTCCAGATGCCGATTTGGGGCCAGTTGATTTAAGTGCATTAGAGCGATTTGCAAGGTTTCTATGATGGTTCATCGTCAAGCGGCAGAACCCCCTTCACAGACTGCTTTGACTCAAGTGCTGCCAGCTCAAGGTCCATACGCTTAATCAGGCGTGACTTATAGTCTATGGAGTCGATACTCCTTTGAAGATGCCTGATTGTTTGGTGCTGACGATGAATCAGATCATCCACCATCTTGATGTGCCTGGCCGCATCCTTAAAGGCCCTAACCCGGAGATCGGATAGGGTCAGCTTCGACTCGGCGAGGATTTCATCAATCCATTCCGCTTCATCCTTGGCCGCGAGGCCATCCAAATAACGTTCAAGGGCCTCTGAGACTTTCCGGTTGTCATACGTCTCACTGTAGCTACCCGCCCTAGACAAAATCCTCGCCATCGCCTCATGGAGTAGTAGCTCCTTATCCACGGTGTGCCTCTTAATCCACCAGAGGCTCTCATTTAGCTGACTAACCAGCGCAACCGCCAAGGGTGAGGGATTGTCTAGCTCAGATAAAAGACTTTGCAAACCAGATTGAAACTCAGCCTCAGATTCATCAGGCAAAAGCTTGGGGCTTGATAGGAAGGGCAAAAGGGACTTGGATTTATCTTCAATAGGCATAGCAACATCCACATAAATACCGAAGTGGATATTATAAAGCATAAGCTAAGAGATAAAGCAGTTAGAACTTAGTTGTCGCGCTTGATACGCAACGTCACACCTGGATTAACCAATGGATCGCCGGTGAATTCGATACCGGCTTTTTCTAGCGCAGATTGAATACTCACAAGAGTTGATGTGTTACCAGTTGGAATTCCATCCTGCATTTCATAACGACGAATCGTAGCAGGACCAACTCCACTTGCCTTAGCGAGATCCGCTGCACTCCAATTCAACATTGAACGACCAGCTTTTATTTGACGGACTGAAATCATTAATATATCATTATTGATGTATTTTACATTGTTTATGTGATTTTATTGACTTCAGAGAAGAATAACATGATTGACGATATTTTCGCCAAATTTGATGGCGCCTTTGCTAAAAATACCATCAGGGCCTATCGATCTGATTTTATACAATACCAAGCCTGGTGCTCGGACAATAAGCTAGACCCTATTCCAGCGTCAGCTGATACTATGGCAATGTACGTGGACTACCTCAGTGAAAAAAACAAAAGTGCTACCATCCGCAGGCGTATAAATAGCCTCGGCACAGTACTAAAGCTATCAAAAAATCATGACCCCACCAAACAGCCGGAAGTGATACTGGCCCTTAAGCGAATGCATAGAAAAATTGGCCGAGCGCAGGAGCAGGCTACACCATTGACTAGAACACTGCTCAATCAGCTACTCACTAATTGTGACAACAGCGTTATGGGAATAAGGAATCAAGTCCTTTTGAGATTAGGCTACGATGCGACGCAGGTCAGAACTCTGCGCGTTCAAGTTTGAGGACGTCTGCCAAGCACCTAATAGAAAACCGGCTATCAGGCTTAACTTCTCAAAGACAGATCAATTCGGG
>CENJ01110953.1_pt1 | contig 13921 bp, 9 predicted proteins | sample 356161 | NCBI WGS metagenome assembly CENJ01 (sample SAMEA2619531, study PRJEB7988) | marine metagenome | biome: marine biome (ENVO:00000447); feature: surface water layer (ENVO:00002042); material: "saline water (ENVO:00002010), including plankton (ENVO:xxxxxxxx)" | depth 5 m
TGCTTCATTTTGCATAAGGGCAAAATTATTTATGAAATCCAAGAATTTCTTTTGCTTTAGGGACAGTGATTTCATGACGTTAAATATTAATTACCTTGCTCTTTTAATAACGGATTATATAACCCGTATGAACTACTCTCGTTCGTTTCATATTTTTTAATACGACTAATTGCACGCATAACTATTAATGAATTTTCTCTTTGCTTTTTATTTTTTAATCTAAACATTTTATATACTCGTAAGTTACTCGTAAGTATTTTATAAAAGAATATTGATATAAGTCAACTACTGAAATGATCTAAACTATATTATTGTTTATAAGATCGTCTATTTCGCTATGTTCAGGAAACCGACCGAGAGATTTTTTAGAGAAGATAAGCTTTTCATCAAGGCGCACCTCAAATACACCTCCACCACTTGAAATAAGTTCTACTTGAGCGTCATACTTACCCTTTAAATATTCTTCCAAACTGGAGGCTTTAGGTAAATAGTTTCAAACGTTACAATATTCTATAGATATTTTCATAATATTTATTTTATATGTGCTTTATATTAATTAAAACTAATAGGCTAAGCGAGTTTTAATTTTACCAGTTGGTTGTAATATGAAAGATAGATTTACTTTATTATTATTTTTTGTATACCACTTAGGAACAAGTACCCCGATTGCACTACCCACTAGATAACCAGCTACTACGTCTGAAAAAAAATGTTTACCTGCATCATAACGACAATACGCTGTATATGCAGGAACTAAAAATGCTGATGCCCATAAATACGGTGAAATGTTGCTTCTAGGTCTATAATCCTCATACATACTAGCCATTAGAAACCATGAAACTGCAGAAATAGATGTATGCCCAGAAAAAAAACTTTTTCTATTATCTTTTTTCAATTTATAATTATTCGATGCATTGTCTGCGTACAAATATGGTCGCGGCCGACCTACTAATACTTTAGTGAAATTTGTAAAACCTAAGGTTAAAAAAAGACTCTGAGCCCAAACAAGAGAGAAATTGCGATAATCGCTTCTAATTTCTTGATCGAACATCAATAATCCAGGTACAGCAATACTAGAAAATAATAATAGATCACTCATTTTTATACTGCCCACATTCCAATTATCTATTGCCCTAGAATCATAATCAGGTACGTCACTAGGTTTTAAACCAGCTATCTCACTTAAATCCATCGGCGTATAGTCCATTAGCATAGAGCCTAATAACAATCCGCCACTAATACCTGCAATTTTCATATCCAGGTCTCTTGATATATTATACGGGGTGTTGTTTTTTCCCTCCCCTTTAACTAAAACGGATAAAATAGCTACAAGAAGGAATACTCTTTGTGCCAGCTTAATTATCATGCGCATGATTCCATAATATTTACGTTATAATATTACGCTACTCAATTAAAACATTGTTAATGTTTTCATCCTTTGCGAAAGCAAAAAAGCTCTAGCATTTAATCTTTAACTGTCCAAAAAATTTTAAGTAAAATTCGTATATACAATAATACATACAAAAATGATTAATCACCCTCTATCAAACATTATTTCACAGACAAAATTATTAGAAAAACTTGCAGATCAATATGGCACGCCCACTTATGTCTACTCGAAAAGCAGGTTAGAGCATAATATTAGTGAATTGCTGAAAGCGATAAGTATGAGTTTTGCTAACTACCAGATATACTATGCCGTAAAAGCAAATAGCAACATTAACATTATTAAAATACTTAAAAATAAATTTAATGACCTGGGATGTGACTGTTCTAGTCCAGGGGAACTATTTGCAGCAGAAAAAGCAAACGTTAGCATGTCAGACTGCGTTTACACAGGTAATTATGAGTCAATAGAAGACCTTAAGACCGCATTTAATGCAGGAGCAGAAATTAATTTGGATGACTTAAATTCTTTTAATAGGCTGAAAACAATTGGAGTGCCTGAATACGTGAGCTTCAGACTAAACCCAGGAAAAGGACATGGACAATTTAAAGGCATTATAACAGGCGGAAAAGATTCAAAATTTGGCATTCCAAAAGAAGATATTGTTAAAGCATATAAAGCAGCAAAAAGTTTTGGAGTAAAAAGATTTGGACTTCAATGCCACGCTGGATCTTCTACACTTGATGCGGATACATTCAGTGATATAACCGAACAAATATTAAAATCTGCAAGAGAGGTCGAAGATTCTTTAGAACAAAAACTAGAAAAGATTAGTATCGGAAGTGGATTTGGGATCCCTTATAGAGATGAGGAAAAGCCTCTAAACCTTCAAAAATTATTTAAAAATATAAATCTAGTATTTAAAGGTTACTACGGAGACGATAATAAAAATTGGCCAACACTATGTATTGAGCCAGGAAGAATATTAGTTGCTGATACTGGATTCATACTAACTAGAGTAACTGGAACTAAGTCTTCTTATAAACAATTTATTGGCCTTGATGCAGGAATGGAAACATTAATGCGACCAGCTCTGTATGGAGCTTTCCATCGAGTGCAAAAAATCGGTGAAAACGATGGTGAAACTCTTAAGTACGATATTACAGGAAGAATATGCGAAAATACAGACCGCATATCCAAAGATCACAATATGCCAACTATAAATGAAGAGGAGTTATGTGCGATAATGGATAGTGGAGCATATGGGTACTCAATGTCACATAATTTTAATACAAGGCCACGTCCAGCAGAGGTTTTAATTGATGAAGAAAAATTAATCTTAATCAGAAAAAGAGAATCAATCGAAGACATATTTAGAGGATGCAATGTGTAAAAAAATATTGATTCTTTATTTTTTAATTATACAATCTTTGCTTTCTCAACATTATCAAAGTATTCATCAGCAGCAATTAGAGTATTACAACGCCAATTATGTAATGCTCGAAAGAACTGACACTAACATTGTAATAAATCCAATTTCTAACAGGACGAGAAACCCATCTAGAGAGGTATTTGGCTATCACCCATATTGGATGGGTACAGCATGGACGAGTTATAATTTTAATTTGATTTCTACACTAGCTTACTTTAGCGCGGAAGTAACATCTACAGGTGGGCTTAGCAATTTACATGGGTGGCCAGTTGCTAGTTTAATTAATGAAGCTCATGAGCATGGAACAAAAGTTGTATTATGTGCAACTCTATTTAATAGTAGCGATATTATAACGTTATTAAGCAGCGCTCAATACAGACAGAACCTAATCGATAATTTACTGTCTCAAGTTCAAGCGGGTAACGCTGACGGTGTAAACATTGACTTCGAATCATTCCCAGCATCACAACGAAATAACATGGTCACTTTCATAACAGACCTCACAGAAGCTTTCCACACTGCAATCCCTGGATCTCAAGTTACATTAGCAATGCCTCCTGTTGATTGGAGCAACGCGTGGGATTATAATGCACTAGCCTCAATAAGCGATGGATTATTTATCATGGGTTATAATTACCATTACAGCGGCAGCTCTACAACAGGGCCAAACTCTCCACTCTCAGGACCAGGTTACACGTTAACTTGGACAGTTTTAGATTATTTAAATAAAACAAACTTTCAAGCTGACAAACTCATTCTTGGCATTCCTTATTATGGATTTGAATGGCCCAGCGCTTCGAATGCATCTGGTGCAACCACAAATGGAACAGGAAGTCCAAAATTTTATTCTGAGATTGAGGGACTTGCTCAGTCATATGGTAAATTATGGCACTCGACTTCACAAACACCTTGGTACCATTATAACAACAATGGCTGGAACCAAGGATGGTACGATGATAGCTTATCTCTATCGTTGAAATATGATTTTGCTTTATTTAATGATCTCAAAGGCGTAGGTATATGGGCTCTTGGATATGACGATGGTCGACCTGAATTATGGGAATTATTACATGCTAAGTTTGGAGATACTGCGCCACCGACAAAGCCATCAAATTTGTATATGAAGAACATTGGCCAAGGTTCAATTAAAATAGATTTTACTGGATCTGAAAACGCATCTAATTTCATGGTTTTGCGAGGCTATCTAGATGTTGTTGGTGGCTTAGATACAGTTGGAATATTCTCTGAAAGGCCTATAATAATTGATAATCTTGTAGAAGGTGACTCTTACTTCCTTAGCGTAGTAGCAAGAAATTCACTTGGTAGCAGTGAACCGACAGAAATGCTTGGTGTTATACCATCAAGTGATGATGTTAAAGCATTAATTGTAAATGGATTTGATCGAGTCAATGGAACGAATAACACCTTTGATTTCATTCGTCAGCATGGAAGCGCACTTCATACTCATGGTATCTCATTTGATGCTACTTCAAATGAGGCTGTAGTCAGCCAGCAGATTGACCTTTTAGATTATCAATTTATCGATTGGATCCTTGGAGAAGAAGGCACATCCACGAACGTATTTTCATATAGTGAGCAAAATAAAATTATTGAATATTTAGAATCAGGAAAATTTTTGTTTATTTCTGGCTCAGAAATAGGCTATGATCTTGAAGCACAAGGCAGTGATACAGACAAAGATTTTTATCAAAACTATTTAAAAGCAGATTACATTTCAGATGCAGCTGGCGGGCATCAAGGAGTGTACAGCGGCTATGGTCTTTCAAATACAATATTTGATGGTATAGATAACATAAACTATGATAATGGAAGTCAAGGAACGTACAATGTAGATTGGCCTGATGGTATTAAACCTATAGGCGGAGCTTCGCATTGCGCAGCTTTCACTAATACTGATTATAATACTGCTGGCGGTATGGGTATTGAATACGAAGGCACTTTTGGTTTTAGCAATCAAACAGGAGGTATTGTGTACCTATCAGTAGGATTCGAGGCGATTTATCCTGAGACTAAAAGAAATGATTTAATGCTTAGAATAATAAATAAATATGAGTCCCAGCTTAACACATCTGATGAAATTGATATTCACCCATCAGATTTAAAAATAAATAGCATTTATCCAAACCCTTCAAATAATTCCATGACTATTTCATTTTCAGTTTTATCTCAACGATCTCCAATTGAAATAAGTATTAGAAACATACTTGGCCAACAAATGTATAAAACATCTATCATGCCTAGATCTAGAAATGTCAATTGGACTTGGAATGGCAATGATGATAAAGGTTATAACGCACCGTCAGGAACATATTTCATCTCTTTATCTCAAAAAAATATTAGCAAGACTAAAAAAATTACATTACTTAAGTGATTCATTTATCCAAAATATTACTATTTAGCTATATCACATTAGTTTTTATAAACTGCCAACAAACTAAAAATAAAAGTGAGAATGAGCAAATACCCAATGCACAATATCAAAACTTCGCACCGTCTTACATTAAAGGAATTCATCAAACACAATCACTCTATTATAAAAATAAGTCAGAGCCAATTAAGGAGAAATTGACTGTATTAAATGGCATTGATGTTTTACTTGAGAAAAAACTTCACTTTATTAAATCTAGAAAAATTGCACTTGTGACAAACCACAGCGGCATAGACAAAAATTCAATCCCAAACTACAAGAGGTTGATGGAAGTCGAAGATGTTGAATTAAAGGTAATTTTTTCTCCAGAACATGGATTGTTTGGAGAGTCAGAAGCTGGAGAAAAAATAAACTACTCTAACATAGATGAGCTTCCGAGAGTAATTAGTTTATATGGTGGAACAAGAAAACCAAGCGCTGAAATGCTAGAAGATGTAAATCTTATCATTTATGATATACAAGATATCGGCGCACGTTTTTACACATACATTTCTACATTAGGTATGGTAATGGAGGCAGCAGCTGAACTAGATATTCCAGTATTAGTTTTAGACAGGCCTAATCCAATAAGAGGAGATATTATAGAGGGGCCTTTACTTGATATCAAATATCAGTCTTTCGTTGGATACTACCCTATTCCAACTAGATATGGTGGAACAGTAGGCGAACTAGCAAATAAGATCATAGAAAATAAATGGATCTCACCCCATCCAGAACTTGAAGTAATTAAGATGGAAGGGTGGCAGTCAAATGCCTGGTACGATCAAACTGACCTACCATGGATTCCGCCCTCTCCAAACATACCAGATCTTAAAACTGCCATAATATACCCGGGAATGTGTCTGTTTGAAGGTACAAATATCAGTGAGGGTAGAGGAACACCAAATCCATTTAAATGGATAGGTGCTCCTTGGATTGATAAGAAGAAATTATCACAAACATTAAATAATTTTAAGCTGCCCGGCGTTGTCTTTGTACCAAAAAGCTTTACCCCAATCCGAATACCAGGTAAATCAGAAAACCCAAAATTTAAAGATCAAAAATGCAATGGCATCGAAGTTTGGATCACAGATCGTGATAAATACAAGAGCATTGATGTTGGAGTACTAACTTTGTATACGATCTATAATATGTATCCAGATAAAATAAAAATCCGAGAAAGCGGACTAAAAAGATTATGGGGTAGTAATACGCTATATGAAAAACTTACTCGCGGCGTCACAGCTCAAGATATTTTAAAATATTAATTTAATGGGTGACTCATTAACAATAACATCTATTTTTTTATTAGGATGCTTACATGCTTTAGAGCCCGGCCATGGTAAGACTTTCCTTTTGGCATATACTATTGGTGGAAAATTAGATTTTCAAAAGATAGCACTTTTAACACTCAGCTTATTAGTTTCCCATTTTTTTGTACTGACTATTATAGCAATAATTTTCAACTTAGTACTTACTGAAGTTGCAAACTCAATTTTACATGAATTCTCTCATTGGTTAGCGCCAGGAATTATAATCAGTTTTGGATCATACGTACTCCTGAAGGCAATGTACAAAACAGGCCATATTCATACAGATGACTGTGGGCATGATCATGGAAACTTTGGAGATTCAAAGGTAGAAAACCCAATCACGGTAGGTATATTAACAGGAATATTGCCATGCGCTTCTTCTTTAGCTGTAGTCATGATGACAGGAATGACTCCATCAATAATATCTATAATTCGTTTCATATTGATTTATGTACTAGGGATAGCTCTAATATTATTTTTGATCGTTTTGACATTTAATTTCACAAAAAACATAGTTATAGAAAAATTTAATAATTTGAAAATCAATATTAACCAGGAGTTATTAAGTGGATGCCTGATTCTAGGTGTTGGTTTTATTTACTTGGCATACAACCTGACAGGGCACTCACATTAAAAGGGCTCAATCATTTTATTTTTTTAATAAAATCATTTTTATGGGTTCAACATTTTCTGATGGAGAAGGTTTAGCAAAATAAACACCTGAACCTAATTTTTTACCATTTAAATCTTTTCCATCCCAAACAAATTCTAAACGTCCAGAAGAGGCATCTACTCTTTCAACCATATTTACTTTTCTACCTAAAATATCATAAATGTTCATTTTAAAATCCATCTTATCCTTCAATTCAAAACTAAATGTAACTGCATTAAAGAACGGGTTTGGATATGGATCTTTAAAAATTGATATTGGTGGTATTTCAAAGTAATCTTGGATGAAATCAAATATCTCAGCTCGATATCTTGGAAGTTCAATCCATACATTATCTCCAGGGCATGATGTAGTCCCGAAGTAATCACGATGACCTAGTAATAATGATGGGTTTTGTCCATATGTATCTGAAATCCACGAAAACAGCCTTACTATAGCTTCTCTACTTTCAGGAGTTATTTCTTGCGTGCATGAGTATGATGTTTCAGGAGGGTGATAACATCCTAACAAACAAACTCCTATATTCCCTGTGTTTGCTCCGCCAACATGAGCACCAATAACTGTTTCAGGCCTTCCTTGATATATATTACCAGCCCTATCCACAAGGAAATGATAACCAATATCATTCCATCCTCTACCATTTTGATGAAAATCTTGAATCCAATAAACTTGATTTTTACCTTCTTCTAAATCATCAGCACTGCAACACGCAGCATGATGAAGTGTAAGTTTATCAAAATACGGGTGATAACTGTATGCTCCCTTTGAATCTTCAGCTCCCCACTCTTCTCTACTAATGATAGTTGGCTTTGGTATGGCCCCAGATACTATTTCCATTTTTTTTGCTAGACCAGGTAGCTCATCCTCAATTGGGAATATTATTATGGAGTTAATATCAATAGAACCGACAGCAACGACCCTGTAGGAAAATGAAAAAGGTAGACTTTTTAAATCTTTTAGAAAAGTTGCGATAATACTGCCATCATTAGGCTGAGAGAATAAATTTCCATTTATTGTGGTATCAATGTTTCCATCATTAACAATAAATAGTACACTTTCAATATTATCTCCAAAAATTTCAATTGCTGCACCTTCAATTGCTTGATCAATTAAGGGAGACTCCCCTTCTACAATTAAAAGACCTAGACTGTCTCTTGAGCTAAATACTGGATTTCTGTCAACACTTAATCCAATATCGTCAAGCTGAGCCGAAATTTTTTGGGGAATAATGAATGCAATTAATAAAAAGAAAAAAGCTCTATAAATCATAGAGTAACGAAAAAAAAGATTATACAATTAAAAAGTCAGTCTAGTAATTAAAACCGAGCGATACTCTTTGCACGATTCCAAGAGGACCAAAATCAGATGATGTATAATCAACACTTAAATTGTTATTTGAGTTCATGATCGGATATTTCACACCGACACCAAAGGACAGCCCTTCAATGGCATCCTTTTTACCTATACCTGGGTATCCTGCTCTTATGGAAAACATATTGTTTACATTAGTTTCAATACCAATGTTAATATATTCATAATTATCATTAGGATGAACGGCATCAAAAGCAAAAAGGATATCAAGTTTCTCTTGGTCAATAATATAGCCACCTAAACCGACTCTAAATAGTAAAGGAAGCGGAAAAGCATCTGTTTCATATTGTGCGTTAACAAATTCAACATTGCCTTGATTGTTAGGATCGGGGTCTACGCTAATATTCATATCTCTGCCTGCTAATGATATATCATTTCCAAAATTAGCTATGCTAGCACCTAAGATTAGGTTCTTAATTGGCGTCTTATATTGTACTCCAATATCAACGCCAACAGTATGCCCTGAAGAATGCCATATACGCTGCCTAATATTTTTAATTGTTGCCCCTAGTGATAATTCATCCGTTAGTTTTTTACCAACACTTAATCCAATTGACATATCTTGAGAATTAAATTTCTCTCCAGTCCCATTTGGATTTTCAACTGTTCTAACCAAGTCATCAGGCGATGTAAGCATTGCAAGAGATAAAGAAAATACTCCAACCCTAGGCCACTCAAATCCGAAAGAACCAAAGTTATAATCTGTTCCTGCAAGCCATCCATTATTTTCAAAATATGCTTGAATTCCTTTAAGGTTTGCTAACCCAGCAGGATTCCAAAAACCACTAGAAAGATCGTTTACGATAGCTACATTTGCACCGCCCATCGCAGATCCTCTAGCTCCAGCACTAATTTTTAAAAACTGAGCTGCGGTCGTACCTACTTTTGAAATATCTTGGTCATTCTCCAACTGAGAAAAACTTAAGGATATTCCGAATATTAATATTGCTGTAATTATTCTATAATTTTTCATCATTTAATTACCGCAAATCTTCCAGTTGATTCATTACCGTTATCGCTCTTCACATGGAAAATATACATTCCAAATGAAACAGGAAAGTTGTCCGATGTTGTTAGATCCCAATACTTAATACCATCTTCTATTGAACTATTATGTTTTAATGATCGTACCAACTCGCCAGACATAGTATATATGTCAATTGAGCAGTTAGATGGCAGATTAGCAAAATAGACCCTTCTTGGTCCTCTATCCAAAGGATTTTGAAGATCAAGAGGTTCAATATTGCTAGAAACTACATAAGGATTTGGCACAACATATATATCATCCATATTATCTTTTTCTACAATGATATCTTCTTTTGATGAAGAAGTAGAAAAGGCGAAAATATCGTCTACAAAGGCTCTCGTCGTAAAAACAGAGAATACATCTCCCTCAACTGGTGCAATAGGTACATCAGTTGTATCAAATGTTAATTCCCATGAGAAAGAACTCATCGATGAATCTTGAAGAATTATAATCCGCTCACCAGGATTCCAGATGCTATCAAATGGTGCAGTTTCAATCACGATAAATGGTAATTGCCTAGGTTCAAAACCTCTTGTTGTTTCCCAAATTTCAAAATTTGCCTGAACATATTCATATCCAGGTCGGTAATTGTTACTAACTTTTTCATTAAACCAGCGCAATTCATAATCAGCTGGATATTTGTTATTACCAAGATTATTAAAAGGCTTTACGGTAGGGACCCAATTATTTGGACTGTCTTGATTCCACCCTATTTTTTCCTCATCTAGCTCTAACACCTCATTTTGAATACTTAACGTCATGCCATCAAAAATAGGATTGCCTTCCTCAAGTGCAAGTTTTTTACTGTTTTTAATTGGATAATAAATGAATGTAGCTACTATCTGTTCAGACTCATTAATTGAACCATCGTTGTGAATTAGAATTTGCCCATCTGTATCTAATAAATCATAATCACTACCCTTAGTCAAAAGGGTGCCATTAGAATTATGCAACTCAAAAGTAAGACTGTCAATATTTTGATGAGAAAGCTTATGATAATTTCCTAACCTTGCTATCAATGTATCAGAAACTTCTTTCTCATCTAAAACGCTATAATTGAGCCCATCATCTTCACTAAAAATAATTTTATAGTCGTTTTGATCTTGGATAGATGTGTGATCTATAATCTCTAAATTTATCAAGCCAGTACCATTACCTTGGATTTGATCTGGCAAACTATCTTTAAATGTTGAAGCAACGTAACCAGCTGTCATGGTCCTAGGCACTACAGCTACTGTATTCACATCCAAAAGAACTTCACCTGTCTCAGGATTTACAGTAATAGTTTTTGAACATTCAACTGGAGCTACCATTAACTCAGCATCACCATGATCGTAAGAAACAACTGCATAATAATATTTTTGACCATTGATAACATTATTAGAGTCAACAAATACGTGACGAAGTCCAGTATTATCACCCAAATTATAACTAATTCCTCTTCCTGAATACGGGATTGTGCTCAATCCTGAATAGTCATTTACTAAATCAAACTTTGCTGATGCACCGTCAACAGTCTTTAAAGGTTCAAATAAAAATTTAGACCCATTTGCATCTGTTATTGTTTGCTGATCTAAAAAAGAAGGATCAGTAGATCTATAGATGACATATCCCTCAAAATCATATGTCTCAGTTATCGGGTCAAAACTGGTTTCTGCGACATCATCCCAATATAAAGTAACTTTTTGGTCACCTGGGACTGCAGTAACGTTTGGTTTTTCTGGTGGCTTAGCAAATTGATAATTTTTTTCATAAATATCTTGTGCAGTAACAGCATTTAAAGTCAAGTCATCATAATCTTGTCCCACGATCAACGCTATGCTAAACCTTCTGGATTCTTTTTTCGGCAAGTCAATTGGACCAGAACTATATATGAATATATAATCCCCAGCTTGAACTGAATTAGCTGAATCAAATACTCCTGGAGTTAAATAATTTTCAAAAATAAATTGATCGTTTGAGATTCTATTTTGACTAGTAAAAGGAGGAGAGGCAAATCCCGTTAAACCGACCATATCAGATTCATCAAGATCAGTCCAATCTATGTTCGGTTCACCAGGCTCTCTTGGATCAAATGGATCTCCCGGAGTTGGCAATCCATCATCCTCACCCTCGTCACCAGTGTTGGGAACACCATCAATTCCTACATCATGTTTTTCTACATTCCAATCTCCATCTTCATCTATTCCATTATCTTGCCTTTCATCAATCATACCATCATCATCATTATCAATGCCATCATATGGCTGGCCAGGACTTTCTAAAAATTTATATCCAAAATATCCAGGAGTTCTACCAGACACATCAGAGATTCCATCAGCATCCCAACAATAAACCATATTTAAGTTTTGATCAAAAAATGAAAGATCATCTTGCCAATTAGAGGGTCCACCAACATGAGGATCACCCCACATGCCAAAAGTAACGTCATTAAGATCTTTATCACTCTTATTTGTGACTTTATAAATGAGAAAAATAATATCCTCGGCTAGAGGGTTTGCCCATTGATAATACCTAGATTCTATCTCAATACCTAAGCCTCGCTTTGCGGAATCCGCTTCAAAAGGATAGTATTGAAATTCTTTATTAGTTCTATCATCAACGACAAAAAAGGACTCTAAATCGGAATTTGAAGCTCCTTGCCTAAGGGCGCCAGGCCAAACATAATCTTTTAAATTTGAATTATACCATCCAAATGGCCAACTATCAGGCTTACCATCGCCATCTCTATCTAAGTCATTACTTGTTGGAATGTTTTCACTCGTAGGGTCACCATAAGGAACTGTAAAATCATCATTCCATGCCAACGGCTCCCAACCATAAAATTCCAACCCGTCCGGAGAAACCTCCCCACCTAGTGATGTAAGGCCATCACTGATCATATTAGCATACCAGTTTGTGTCACCGTCAACAATTTCATAAAAAGCATCTTGATGGTGGCCTGATTCAAGAGGGACCTTAGCACAAATAAATGGCCCAAATTCATATCCATATCCTAGCGTTTCCCAAACAATGTCCGTCACTCTATTTCCAGGACTACTTATCGATCCATAGTTCCAAATTTCCGTAGTTATTTTATTCCCGTTTAATATTGCTTTTTGGCGAGGCAAAATCTGCTCATCCGCAGCTTCTGCTTTTCTGGATGCAGACAGTCTGTCTCTCCATCTATAATATCTATCATGATCACGTTTTGTCCAGCTTTTTTTTGGTCCTTCAATATACCACTCCACATCTTTCCCAAAAGGCCATTGTGCTAATAAGCTTGTAAAGATAAATAATGTTGATATGATTATTCTTTTTGGTATCATTCTACAAGTCCAAGCTTAGTCCCAATTTAAAGGATCTAGGAGCAGAGTAATAATTGGGTCTGGTTACATAATCTTCCCATGTATGCAAGCCAGGCATTCCATAATTTTCAATCAATTGTTCGGATTCTTGATTGCTACGATACTCATATGTGTATTTGGCAGTTCCAGTGTCATTAAAGACATAACGTTCATTTCTAATGTCGAATAAATTGTAAACTCTCACGAAGAGGGAAACTTTATAGCTTCGAGCTGAGACCCTTGTTTCAAGCTTTGCATCAACATTTCTTTGCACTGGTTTTCTACCACTGTTTGGTTTAGGAACAAAATTCGCATTTGGAATTGAAGGCGTATAAGGCCATCCAGTAGCTATTTTACCAATCAATCCAAGGGTAGTTTTAGATGGATCGCCGATTATTAAAGTTGTATTTAAAAGATGAGATTGATCCCATGATAATGGAACAATTAATTTTTCTTCCTCAGTGCCACTTAATGCGCTGAAATAAAACGAACCTGAGTTAACGGAGTTTCCTTCAGATTTTTGATAGGTATAATCTACCCAAAGACTAGTTCTTGAAACGGGATCATATCTTTTAGTAAGAGATAAGGTCAATCCTCTTGCACTTCCATAATCCTTATTTAAATAGATTGAATAGTTAGAAGGTCCATAATTAGGACTATTATACCGAATACTTTGCAGAGCAAGAAGCTCTCTAATATCTTTGTGAAATAAATTAATATCCATTCCGATCATATTACCAAACTGTTGCTGAAAACCAAATTCATATAATACCGTCTTCTCTGGCTTTAGATCAGGATTGCCTACAGTGGGAGATAAACCAGCACCAAAATAACTTTCGCGATATAAATTTCTAAGCGTTGGCATTTGATAAAAGTGACCATAAGAAAAGTGAAAAATTCCTTTATCAGTTATAGGTAGAGAAACACCTATTCGCGGTGATATCATTGTTTTTGTAGTAGCCTCTTT
>CENJ01172631.1_pt1 | contig 13904 bp, 14 predicted proteins | sample 356161 | NCBI WGS metagenome assembly CENJ01 (sample SAMEA2619531, study PRJEB7988) | marine metagenome | biome: marine biome (ENVO:00000447); feature: surface water layer (ENVO:00002042); material: "saline water (ENVO:00002010), including plankton (ENVO:xxxxxxxx)" | depth 5 m
CCCCTTCTTTATTATGTTTTAATATCCATAAGTTACACAAAAAAATAAATCTTAGATATTAGATTTGTACCAGTCGTAAGTTTTAACTAAGCCATCATCTAAATTTACCTGACTTTTCCAACCCATCGAGTTTATTAATGATGAATCAAGCAACTTTCTTGGATTACCATCTGGTTTATCTAGATCATTATTAATCTCACCTTTGTACCCAATAATTTCCTTAATTTTTATTGCAAGATTCATTACAGATATTTCTTCTCCAGTTCCAACATTAATAAGATAATCATTAACTTTTTTATCTAACAAAAATTCAATCGCATATCCTAAATCATCGACATACATAAACTCTCTTAAAGGGTTACCAGTACCCCAAATTTCAAAAGATGGATCTTTATTTTCTTTAGCTAAATGCATTCTATGAATCAAACCTGGTATCACATGACTGTCAAGTTCTGTAAAATTATCGAAAGGACCATACATGTTGGTTGGCATTAAATTTATAACTTCATTCCCAAATTCATTTGATACTTCTTTACCTAGTTCAATACCAATAATTTTTCCTAAGGCATAAGGAGAGTTGGTTGGCTCTAATTTTCCATCTAAGAACGAACTTTCTTTTATTGGATCAGGAGCATTTAAAGGATATATACAACTGCTCCCTAAATTTATTAGTTTTAAATCCTTTATATCCTTAATAGATTCAATTAAATTTAAATTTATTTTTAGATTTTTAATTAAAAAATCTGTTCTGTAGGTGTTGTTTGCATAAATACCACCAACTTTCGCTGCACAGTTAATTATAATATCTGGCTTTATCTCACTAATTTTTTTCTCAATCTGACTTTTATCTTCTAAGTCTGTATCAGATCTTTGGGAAAGATAAAGCTTCCCGACTTTTGAGGAATCATTTAAAATTCTTGAGACAGAATTTCCTACGAGGCCATTGGAACCGAATACTAGAACTTTTGTGTTACTCATTATCAAATTTATTCTATACAGCTTTATTAAATAAAATATCCATATAGTTAATCACTTTTCAATATAAAATAATCTTAATGAAACATGAGCTTCCACATTTAATAAATATTCCACCATTTATATTGCGGGCAAAAAACACAAATAATTTATTTTCGACATTGTTAGTTCTTATACAGGGAAAATTATCAACATTTATAATTAAAAATTTCAAAGGAAAACTTTTTTGTAATTTATTAAAAATTATATTTCCAACATATGAAAAAATTTTATTTAAGAATAATAAATACTATAAAAATCTTAACAACCAAGAAATATGTTTTCCAAATAAACGAATACTTAGAATTTATTTAGATCCTCATAAACATTTTGACCGGTTATTTAATTCATATTGCTTAGATAATGTAAATATTAATACAAATGACGTAATTATTGATTGCGGTGCGAATGTCGGTGAATTGAATATTGCACTTAAACTGAAAAACTTAAATGTAAATTATTATGCATTTGAACCAGATTATTCAAATTTTATTTGTCTATTAGAAAACAACAAGGGAAATGCTAATAATATTTTTGATTCTGGATTATCAAATAAGAACGGTACGAGTAATTTTTATTTAGATAATGATGGTGGAAATTCTTCATTTTATGCTTTTGGTACAAAAGAATACACTAATGTTAGTACTTTAAAGCTTGACGACATTACTCTGCCAAAAAATATAAAACTTTTCAAAGTTGAAGCAGAAGGATTTGAACCAGAAGTTATTGAGGGAGCAGTAGAAACTTTAAAACGAACTGAATATTTATGTGTTGATTTTGGTAGTGAGAGAGGTGTTGAACAAAAAAATACAGTTATTGAAGTTAACAATATTCTGTTAAAAAATAATTTTGCTTTGATTGAATTTAGTGACTACCGATATATTGGTTTATATAAAAATACAAAATTAGATGAATAATAACTGGCTGTCAGATTTAAAAATAAATTTACCATTATTTCTAAAGGAACAAAGAAAAGATAATGGATTTACTTTTTATCCGGTAAAAAACGGACTAACAAAACATGGAAAAAATGTTGAACTTGGTATAAGTTGTTATGCTATCAAAATCTTTTACATTACAAATTTATGGAATGATTTAGACAAAAAAGAACAAGATAATTGGGTAAATTTTATTAATTCATTCCAATCAACGGATAAAAATTTCCCTCTACATTCTTATATTGATCAGGCTTACTTAATAGAAATGAAAAAATTTTCACTTAATAAATTGATTAAAAATTTTATAAAGCGTATTTTAAATAATTTTGGAAGGTCTAATTATACATTATTAGATGATTATATTCAAAATTCTGTAAAGGCTGAGTCTAAACAAGCGATATCCTCCATTTATCAGGTTGGATATAAAAACCAAAAAATCTATTCTGAATTTCCAAAAAACAAGAAGGATATTAATGATTATCTCTCTAGCTTGAATTGGGAAAATCCATGGGATGCAGGTGCACAATTTTCAAATCTTTGTTTTTTTGTTCAAACGCAGATAACTAACCAAAATGAAAAAAAAGAAATTAGGAGTAATTTAGAAGAATTTATTCTTACAATTCATGATTCAAAAACAGGCGCTTATTTTGTTGGAGAACCCAATGATGATAATGAAATAATCAATGGTGCTATGAAAATCATAACCGGATTTGACTGGTTAGATATATCAATACATTCACCTGAAAAACTAATTGATTTTTGCCTTAACTCAAAAATGAGATATGAAGGATGCGATATTGTTGACATTGTCTATGTTTTATTTAGGTGTTACAAAAACAGTAATTATAGAAGAAAAGATATAGAACATTACTTTGAAAAAATTTTAAAGATTATCGAAGATAATTATTTTTCTAATGGGGGTTTTTCATATTTTAAAAATAAATCTCAAACCCATTATTATGGTTCAAAAATTTCAAACGGATTTAATGAACCAGACTTACATGGAACATTACTTTTAGTTTGGGCAATAGCTTTAATATCAAATATAATCGAATTACCAACAAGCGATTGGAAAATAATTAAACCTTAAGGTGGCTTTTTACTTTTCTGCCAATTGTTTTAAATTTTTTAATTAAACTACGAACACTTTTAATAGAATCTGCCTTCAATTTAAAATAAAAACTTATGTATGAATTTTCACTGCTTGTAAATTTTTCATTTGAATTAATTGAAATAGCGTTAATCTTATCTATCCAATAATTTAGACTCAACTTTTCAATATTGAATTTATTAATATCTAAATTTTTTAAAAATTCTTCCAATAGCTCATAAGTAATGTCTTTGTAATCATCTACAAATAGTATGGGAAGATCTTTTACAGATTTATAAGTTACATGTTGCTTAGTAACTGGAATAGATCCCGAATACAGTGCTTCCCAAAGACGATGAGTATCAACTCCATTTCCCCAGGGACACAATACGAATGTGGCCTCTTTTAATGATTGATGATACTTATTATTATCATTATCTGGGAAATTTTGAGTTACCCAATCATGACCAGTAAATATTTTATATAAATTACTTCTTTCAACAAAATTTGTATTTACTTGAAAATTCACATACAAATTTATATCTTTTTTTATGTAATCATTTTTAGTAACAACTTCTTTAAAATAATCTTCAGTTAAATTTTTTTTAGAAAACCTACTAGCCAAACCTAATGGAACTGGAATAAGCTGTTTATGATCAAAGCCAACATTTACTGAATACCAAGTTGAAACACATCTTGGTTTTTTTTGAAATACTTTTTTTGAGACCAAACTGTCAGTTTGATTAGTTATTATTTTGATGTTTTGAAGATTCTTTACTTTCCTTAAATGATAAAAAAGAGTATCAATGTAATCTGAATGGCAAAAAATTACATCATTTTCATATATGGTTAAATTTTTTAACCTATATGTTATATACTCAAAATCTTCGTTTGTTGATACATCAGTTATTATTTTATTTGGTTCTGGTACGTAATCTTCTGAAGAGATTCTTTCAGCAAAAACAACATTTGAAAACTTTGCTAATTCTGTACTTGTTATTCTGTTTAATTTCATTTTTCTTCGTTAGATGTCTCCGAGTATGAAAAATTCGAGTTTAAAGATTGAAAAAAATTTTTTGTATAGATGATAGGGTTTTCAATATTAAATATTTTTAAATTAACAATTGATTTAAAAAAATATTTTAAGCTAGATCTTTTCCATGTATGTGTAATGTGATATCCGTTCATAAATCTTAAAAAATTATTTTGGTAGATATTTGAATTTATTTCAGTTATTGCTCTTATTGTCCAGGGTTTAAAACTACCTGAATAATGTACTAACTTTGTATCAGATTCAATCTTTTTGTATCCATCTTCAAGATAAATCTCATAATTAAGGCTCGAATCCAATTCTAAAAATTTTCCATCAAAGTAAATATTTAAAACATCTTGATCCCAAAAAGTAATTTTATTTTTATTTTCTTTTAAGATATTTATAAGTTTTTTTGATACATTTTGATTTTTCCACTTATTAAAGTCAATTATCATTACACCTGCATTGAAGTAATTATCATTAATTAAACCTAGTCTGTTTACTTCTTCAATATGAAACTTGCCTTCCAGCCTCTTTGATATTGTTTTGACACAAACTATAAATTTGGAGCCTATTAATTTATTTTTTAGCTCATGAAGTAAATTATTTGGGTTTGAAATACATATAACATCTGAATCAACATATATTAGGTGATCAATGTCTTCTTCCATATAATCTTCGAGGTGTAGGCGAAAATAAGTTGCAATTGAGACATGTCTATCAAATAAATTTGGGTAATCGATATCACTTTTTTTATTAAATTTTTTTATTTTTATTTTATTTATCTTTTCTTCTTTTTCTATTTTCTGTAAATATTCTTCAAAACTTTCGGGATTTTCATGGATGATATAAATATTTATACTTTCATTAATATTTTTTAAAAATGACATGATTGAATTGATTGTTTGAAGATTATAATTTTGGTCAAGACAATATAATAGATTTAACATTATTCTCGTTAATGTAGTTTAAGTAAGTTAAAAGAATAACTATATGATTTATGATAAAAGTTAATATTTTTTTTGATACTAATTATTTTTTAAGCTCCAGAAAGCTTTTTTCTAGAAATATATATATGTCTTCTTTGTTCAATTCGATTTATAGGACAATTTATAATATGGGAAGACCCATAAGTGATAACTTTATAAAATCAGGTCCACAAAAACTAATAAACAACGTAATTAAAATTTCAAGGTCAGCTGATGAACTTGTGTTGAATAAACACATTTCTCAAAATTATTACTTTATAAATTTTGGTGAAAATAATTTTTTAACAATTGAAAAAATTTTACAAGATAAAAATTCAAAAGTAATCGTTGGTCCTCTTTATAATCAAAAAGATTTAAAACAATTAGCAAAACTTAGTTTACAATATAATAATTTAAAAATTGTTGTTGCATCTTCATCAGCAAAAGAGGATTTAAAACAAATCACTGGCCTGTCAGTAAATAATAAAGTATCAATTTTGCCTGTAGGCGTTTTTAGTAAAAGTGAAATTTTTAATTTTCAAAATCAACGAAAAGTTACTGACAATTATGAATTTGATTGTCTTATTTACTTTAAAAACAGAGAAATAAAATTATTAAATGAAATAATTAGTTTTTTAAAAAATAAGAATATTCGTTATAAAGTTTTAGCGTATGGAGATTATAAAAATAAGCAGCTAGTTGAGTATGCATTGAAATCTAAATTTGGGCTAATACTAGGAAGTACAGAAAGTCAAGGAATTGCAATTAATGAACTAATGGCAACAAATTTACCCCTCTTTATAATTGATAAAAATATAAATAATTACGAAAATTTAAAACTTCATGGAACAACAGTCCCATATTGGTCATCAGAATGTGGAGAGAAAATTTCAGATTTAAGTGATTTTGAAACTAATTTTCAGAGCTTTTTAAACAATTATGAATTAAACACCTACAAGCCAAATAATTTAGTAATTGAAAAATTAAGCTTTGAAAAATTTATTGAAAATATTCAATACGAATTCCTTAAATTCTAGAAATACTTTTTTTTAAGTTCACTAAATAAATTAAAATACTCAAACTTAGTATTATTTTTGAGTCCAAATGCATCATATCCAAATTGATCACTTGAAACTTTTTTAAGTTTATTTTTTATAAAAACTGGATGTTTGTCAATATCCATCTTGAAAACATGTTTTTTATATCTTTCTTGGATCATTAAAAACCATGCATCAAAAGCTTCATCGGGCTTGTCTCCGCCTCTATCACCATAATGATTAAAAGTCCTAAACCATGCCCGAGCAAACCTAGCTCTATCATTTTTTATGATTTCTTTAGTTCTAAACATAGAATCATATTGCCAAATAGGAACTCTTATTTGTGGAACATTGTTGTATGTCAAAAGTTTTCCATCAAGCGTTGCAAGCATTTTATCTGTGCCTCCATTAAGTTTTATATCTGGAAATCTCTCTTTGTTTAAAAGCAAACACAGCTTTGTTTTAATTTGATATCTATCATGGGTAAAAAATTGATATTGAGGTAAAACAATACCTGGCTCATCATTATATTTTTTTAGATAAAATTTAATTTTCTCAATATCATCTTCATGAATAAAGTAATCAAGGTCCATTCTCATGACCCATTTAGAATCACATTTGTCAAAACCTTTTTGATAAACTTTATTAAAAATTCCCCAATCAAATTCAAGAGGCCAATCTTCACCTACAGTAACAACATTATTGTCTGAGATTTTGTTATAACAATCAAGTGCTTCTTGCCAAGGATCATTTCTTTCATCAGGATTTGTCATTGTCGTAAAGACAGAAATAAAAGTCATAAATAAATAATAGTTAAATAATGATTTTCAAAGCACTACTATCTAAATTATCTGGAATAGTTAAAAATATGAACTTATTAAAAGATTTAAAGCAAAAAATTATTAACTTATCAAACTTACTCTTACCTTTTAAAAACTACACGATTAGCTATTATTTTTCAAGATATGGAAACAATCTTCAGCAAATTGCAAATGGGATTATTTTTGCAAATAAAAATCAATCTAATTTTTACATATCAAACCATAACAAAATTAATTCTTTCAAAATCATAAACAATGAACATGATCATAAATTTTCATTATTTAAAAAAAAATATAGATTTTTTTATTTTGACAATTCTTTTGATTTGCCATCAGATTCAGTTCAAGTTTCTGAATTCTATAATGAAATGGAAGATGTTTTTAAAAACTCAATTAGAGAAAATATAAGGTTTCTATCTAAAAATATACCTAAAGATAATGAATTAATTATTCATATTAGAAGCGGGGATATTTTCACAAATTTTAAAAAAGATTATTATCAAAATCCATTGATTTATTATCTTGACATTATTAAAAAATTCGAATCTGTAATAATTGTTACATCTGAAGAAAAAAATAATCCTGTAATTGAACATTTATCAAATATTGGAAATGTAAAGATTCAGTCTTCCTCATTAGAGAATGATTTTAACACTATATTTAATGCCGTAAATCTAGCAACTTCAGGTGTAGGAACATTCCCTATAGCAGCAGCACTTATGTCCGAAAATTTAAAGAATTTATACTATACCAACTTGTATCTAGATGAACATTTAAATCCAAAAATGATTAAAAACTCAAAAATAAATCATTATGAATTTCTTATTGAAGAAGATTATAAAAAACAGTATTCAAAAAATTATGAATTAGAAAAATTAATTCTCAACAGTGCAATAAATATTCAAAAACCAAAAATGTTTTAAACATACCAGTGGTTTAACTTTTTCATTTCAGCTATTTTTTCTTCAGCTTGAAGGTAATTGAAATGCACAATATACGGATCTAAAATCTCTCGATAAGAATAAAAATGAGGACCATTAGGAAACTTATTTAATGGAAGAATGAAATATTCAAATGCATCTTTCTTTTTGTTTATATATGTTTGATCGTGAGTTAAATAATTTTTAAATTCTTCATGAGCCCCAGTCTTAGGGTCAAAAAATTTTTTTGTTTTATTATTCGATGTAATAATCATAAAGCCTGCACATAGATTTGTTAGATTGGGTTTTGATGGTCTTTTGTCATTTTGAAAAATTATTTCATTTTCATGTATAAATTTTGAAATATAATTGAGGAAATCTTTTTTCACTACTATATCTCCATCAATGTAAATTACATACTCAAATTGGTTTAAAGACTCAAAAATTACATCAAATTTTTTAAGCATTACGTCACCAAATGAATCATGCTTTTGAGGAACAATTTCATCTTGTTGAAGGATATCTAATGGATCATTATCAAACAAAATTAAGTTTGTATTTTTAGGAAAATTATATTTAATAGATTCTTCATCCAAACAAAAAATATTTAAATTGTAATTTATATTATTAACTTCAATTGATTTCGATAAATTCTTAGTTATATCATTGTATCCCGAACTTGTAAAAGTCACCAGGCATATATTTTTATTTACTTCGTTTATCGGGACAATATTTAATGACATTTTTAATATTTTAATTAAAGTTAATAATTAATAGTTAAATTTAATTTCGAAAAAATATAACTCAAAAACCTCTAAAATTTTTGGGTTTGACCAAGACAAACAGCACTCTGGAATAACTGACAAAATAGATATTGAAACAAAAATAAATATTGAAAGTAAGTTTATTCTGTTTTCAAGTATGTTCTTTTTGATATTTAAATTATAAGAAATTGTAAAAAATGATAGATAAAAAATTATAACAAACCATCTTCCCCAGTCCCAACCTACAAGAAAAATTAAAATTAGTAATAGAAATTCATAAGAATTTAAAAAATTGTTTTTTAAATAGATTGTTGTAGTTTTTACATCTCCCTTAAACAAGATGAAACAAATAGAAATGAAAAATAATGCAACAACATAAGTCCAGTAGAATGCAGTTCCAGAAAGAAATAGTCTTGCTGTAAGAGCAAGACCTCTCTTTATTGACCAACCAATTGCATCTATTGCATGTGTGTCGTGGACGGATAACAAGGTTATATCATTTATTGGAAGTTCATTAAGTATTCTTTCACTTAGATTCTTATCACCCTTAAATAAAGCCATTAAAGAAAATAGTGCCAATGAAAGTCCAAGATATAGATTTTCGATTTTTATATTAATAAATCTTTTTATTTCTGTTCTTTTTAAGTTGTAAAAATAAAAAGGACCAAAAATTAATAACATGCCTTCATGAATCAAACTTGTAAAAATTATTGTGAAGAAAAGAAAAAAATATTTTAAGATATTTTTACCTTTTAATTTATTGATTAATCCAAAATAAATTAAAAATAAATTAAGAAAAAAAATTTCTTTTCTATGAAAAACATTATTGTGAATAGTTAAATTAAAAACGCCAAATGAACTTATTGTAAGAAAAAATAGATGCCAATTTCCTAAACCTGATCTAAAAATATTTAAAGTAATAAGAAATATAAATAGAGAAAAGTTGTAAAAAACAATACTTTGAATGACACTATTAGCAGAATTACCACTTACAAAGGTCAATATAATTTCTCCTAAAAGGCCTCTTCTAACAAATTGTCCCGGATAATTTATTAAAAGTTCTGAGTATGACCAATGTCCCCAATCTAGTCCTTTTGATCCAATCGTTTTGGAATACAAAACATAAATTGTTGAAAATAGAATAACTAAATTTAAAAGCAAAAAAATATTAAAAAAATTGTTTTTATTTTTCACTTTATCTCAATGTTGATTCATATATGTCTTCTTTAGTTCCCTGAAAGAATATTGGTTTTTTTATCCAATAAATATTTAAATCGAGTTTATAAAACTGATAAGCTAATTCCCAATCAATTACTAAGTTAAATGGCAATATAGAATCAACTATTTTTTTTGCAATCTCTTTTTTAATTATGTATGCTTCAAGGCAATTTGTTGCAGGATGACTAACTTTTATATTCTTAATTGGTAAGTATTTTTTATAACCAATTTTTTTATTTCTGAAACTTTCCCCCATACCGTTACCAATAAACAGTGCATCCCATTTAATTGAGTTTGATAGTACATTCTCTATCTGTGATAAATAATTGTCTTTATATGGAATTGCATCATCTTCTAAAACTAATCCAAAATCTTTATTGGAATTAGCTATTTTTCTTAATGCATCAATATGTTTTATTGAGCATGATATTTCAGGAGGTGAAAGAACGTAATATCTATTTGCTTTTTTATGCCATATCTTACTTTTTGTATTAAAAAGTTTTTCATTGTCCTTGTAATACAAAGCAATATTGTTTTGATTTAGTTCTTCTTGATCAAATTCACTTATATATTCAAATTCAATATTTTTATCTTTAAGAAGATTATCTAGATAATTTTTTCTATCAGTAAGTTTTGTATAGTGAATAATGTAAATTTTTAAATTATTTTTCATTTTTCAATGGCATCTGTTAAAAAATCTAAAATATTTTCTTGGAGTACATATTCAGGAAAAACATTGTTATAAAAAATAGGTTGATCAAAATATTCCTTTAATTGTTTTTTAGAGCTATTCACTTCCATAATTTTATCAATTAAATGATCATCATTTTCAAAGTCTTCATAGTATATGATTTTATCTTTATTGAAATCTTGTTTGACAAAATCACTTCCCCAGTAAATTGGAATACTGTTTGTGTATAGTGAATGTAAAACTTTTTCAGTTACATATCCGTGAGAATTACTATTTTCAAAAGCAATATTGAATTTGAAAAGTTTTAAGAAGTTTAATTTATGTTTTTGATCTCCTCTTCCTTTAAGTGGATAATAAGTATTGTTATATAATGTTCCTGCGCAGTGCACTTTCTTAATATCATTCAATTTCGGAACAAACTCCAATCTTTTACCAGTAGGCTTAGAGGCTACAAATGAACAAAATAGGTAGTTTTCCATAATATTTTTATTTTTGTTGATCAAATGATCAGGATTGATTAGATAAGATTGATCTCTTGTGTAATCTTTTTCAGCATTAAACCAATTTATGAATAAAACCCAAAGTGGTAGTCTATAATTTTTTTTTCCTAAATCATTTTTGAAACTTAATGAGAAATTAGTTTCTTCAAAATTCGGTTTTATATTTTCTCCGGTATAAAAAATTTTTTTTGTATATCCATTATCAAAATTTTTATGGTTTTCACTTTCTGAATAATCAGCGGAATGAAAGAGAACATCAGGTGTCGAATTGTTTATCTCTAGATCGTATTTAAGTGAAAGTAAATTGTAGAAATAATTGTCATATTCCTTAAAGTTAGGCCAGAAACCTGTAAAGAAAATTTTAAGTTTTTTTTTGCTCAATGTACTAAATTTTATGCTTTTTGTAAGTATATAATTAAAATTATTATGTGGCAGAACAAAAATTTGTTTTTAAGTAAAATTACCAAATGAAAGCTTTCGTTACTGGTATTAACGGTCAAGATGGTTCATATCTAGCTGAACTTTTACTTGAAAAAGGTTACGAAGTTCATGGAACAGTAAGAAGATCATCTTCAATAAATACGAGTAAGATAGATCATTTAATTTCTCAACATCAGGGAGATAATCTTTTCCTTTATTATTCTGACTTATTAGATTCTTCCTCACTGACCAATTTAATTTCGAAAATTATGCCAGATGAAGTTTACAACCTTGCCGCTCAATCACATGTTGCTGTATCATTTCAAAACCCTGTATTTACGATGCAAACAAGCACACTTGGACCACTATCAATATTGGAATCAATTAGAAATACCAATAAAGATATAAAATTTTACCAAGCTTCTTCATCTGAGATGTACGGAGGAGAATTGAAAGAAAGCCTAACCGAAGAGTCAAAATTTGATCCAAAAAGCCCATATGCTGCATCAAAAGTATTTGCTTATGATATAACCAGAATTTATAGAGATTCTTATAACATGTTTGCAACAAATGGAGTCTTATTTAACCATGAATCTCCAAGAAGAGGAGAGACTTTTGTAACCAGAAAAATATCAAAAGCTGTTGGAAGAATTTATGTTGGGATACAAAAGAAATTAACCTTAGGCAATCTAAATGCATCAAGAGATTGGGGTTTTGCAGGTGACTATGTTGAAGCAATGTGGAAAATATTGCAGCATGATGTACCGTCTGATTGGGTAATTGCCACAGGCGAAACATATACAGTTCAACAGTTTGTTGAAGAAGCTTTTTCGTTAGTGGACTTAAATCATGAGGAATATATCCAGACATCTGAAAAATATTTTCGCCCAAATGAGGTTGAGTATTTGTTGGGAGATTCTACAAAAGCAAGAAAAGAACTGAATTGGACACCAAAAGTTTCTTTCTCAGAATTAGTAAAAATGATGGTAGATAACGACATAAAAGAAGCAGAGAAAGAATTGACATTGCTTAAAAGTGGTTTAATCGTTCCAACTTGGGAAAATTATAAAATTCCGTAAATCTTTAAAAATTAAGGTTGAAAAAAAATGAATGAATTCTGGACCGAGGAACTTGAACCTGGTTATTATGACTTAAAATTTACTAAAGGATTGAACTCTAAAAGAGGCGTTCAATCTTTTTGGCATTTGAGGACATTTAAAAAAATGGTTGAATACCTAAGACCAGATATTAATCATCTTGATTATGCGTGTGGTCCAGGAACCTTCATTGGGATATACTCATTTGGAAACTCCTTAGGTGTGGATATTTCTGAAAAACAAATCGACTATGCAAAATTAAATTATGGAGATAATGGAAAATTTGATACTTTAGAAAATTTTTTAAATTACGAAAAGAAGGACTCTTATGATCTTATAACAATAATGGGTCTTCTTGAATTTATTAGTGATGAAGAGATATTAAGGCTAAATGAACAGCTCTTAAAAATGCTAAAAAAAGGAGGAAAGCTTGTCTACACTACTCCAAATTTTCGCGGCTTAATGTTTTTTCTTGAAATCGCTTTAAATTTTTTTGGACAAGTAAATTATAGTGGTGAACATGTAAACAAGTTTTCCCGCAAAAAACTAAAAAATTTATTTGATAATTCAACAAAGTCTTACAAAATAAAAAATTTTATAAATATTAGTTTATTCTTTTCAATATTTAGTCACACAGTTGCTTTAAAAGTAGAAAATATTGTAGATAAATTATTTAGATCAAGATTTGGTTCATTAATGTTAATTGAAATTAATAATGTTTAGAATATTTTTAAAGGAACCAAAATGAAAAAACTTCCAGTTTCATTAATATTGCCAACTTTTAATGAAAAAGAAAATTTAGAAATAATCATTCCTGAAATTGTTGATTTGTTTGAAAACATAATTGAAACTAATTACGAGATCCTTGTTGTGGACGATTCATCTAACGATGGTACTGACAAATTAGTAAATGAGTTATTAAATAAAAATAAAAACATTGTATTTATCTCCCGGGAAAATTCACCTTCTTTACCATTATCAATTTTAAGAGGAATTACGGAAGCTAAGTACGAAAATGTTATGTGGATGGATGCAGATGGTTCAATGACAGTTATTGCAATGAAAGAAATAATTTATAAATTTTTGGAAAATCCAAACTCTGTAGTTATAGGTTCAAGATTCAAAGAGGGTGGAGGATATAAAGGAGTGACAGATTCAAGTAAGCTAAATATATTTAAAGCTATATCGATTGTAAACAAGTCTGAAGACTCAGCTATTGGAATGTTGCTCTCAATTTTTATTAATAAAATATTGTCTTTCTTGTTTAAAACAAATTTAACTGATTTAACAAGTGGATTTATTATTTTAAGAAAAAATTACATCAATGAAGATATCTTTAAAAATAAGGAATATGGAGAATATTTCATTTATTTAGTTAGTGATTTAATTTCTC
>CENJ01031058.1_pt1 | contig 13900 bp, 10 predicted proteins | sample 356161 | NCBI WGS metagenome assembly CENJ01 (sample SAMEA2619531, study PRJEB7988) | marine metagenome | biome: marine biome (ENVO:00000447); feature: surface water layer (ENVO:00002042); material: "saline water (ENVO:00002010), including plankton (ENVO:xxxxxxxx)" | depth 5 m
TTGCCAGCCGCGCCGGCACAGATATCGGCCACCTGCATGCCGGGCTGGGCATCGCATAGCATCGCGGCAATCTGCGAGGCTTCATCCTGAATCTCAAACAGGCCGTCGCGGAATTCCGGGCTGTCCTCGACCCGCACCCGCTTTTCCATCCTGATGCCAAGCGGCGAGATCCGCGTCGGGTGACATTTCAGGCCGCGCCCGGCAAGCCTGTCGCGAAGGCGCCGCCGATCTTCAAGCTTCAGCGGGTTGATCCGGATATCGGTTCCGGCCTCGCCGCGCATGGCGGCAAGCTCGCTCTCGGCAGCCTCGCCCAACGCGGCACTTGCATCGGCAAGAAGGTCTTCCGGCCATTCGAGGCGCGTCGCCAGCGTCATCGCGGGATCATCCAAGACAGACCCGTCAAGCGCCGCAAGGAGCGCCTGCTCAGCTTCGGTCAGTGCCGGTGCCGCATGCCGGTCCTCACCCCCGAAACGCGCTTCCAGGGTCGCGGCGTCCAGATCATCGGCAAGGCGCAATGCCGCAATCACAAGCGCCCGCGATGTGACCTCATGCTCCTGCCGGTCCAGATGCCAGGCAAGGCGCGCCGCCGCCCGGTGAATTGTCCAGAACAGCGAACTGATGGCCTGCCTGTCACCTGATCCGGCATAGCGTCGTTGCTGTAGGCCACGCCGCAGGACCGATCCCGCCGGCACGCCTTCCGGCGCGTCGGACAGAATTTCGATCACGGCAGCGATGCGGGCTGCTGGGGTCATACGCGGCGGCGCTCCCGGGGCTCAGACACGTGGCCTGTAATTCGGCTCTTCACGGGTGATCGTCACATCGTGAACATGCGACTCGCTCAGCCCGGCACCGGTGATCCGCAGGAATTTGGCGTTTGCCTGAAAGTCGGCGATGCTGGCATTGCCGGTATAGCCCATGGCGGCGCGAACCCCGCCAAGAAGCTGATGCAGGACATTTTCCGCCGGCCCTTTATAGGGCACCTGCCCCTCGATCCCCTCGGGCACCAGTTTCAATGGCTGCGAAACCTCGGCCTGGAAATAGCGGTCAGCCGAGCCGCGCGCCATCGCCCCGGTCGACCCCATGCCACGATAGGCCTTGTAGGAACGTCCCTGATGCAGATAGACCTCGCCCGGCGTTTCATCGGTGCCGGCCAGCAGCGAGCCAACCATGGCGCAGTCCCCGCCAGCGGCAAGCGCCTTGGCAAGATCGCCTGAATATTTGATGCCGCCATCGGCGATCACCGGCACATTGGCGGCATGGCTGACCTCGGCGGCGTCCATGATCGCCGTCAGCTGCGGCACGCCGACACCGGCCACCATGCGGGTTGTGCAGATCGACCCCGGGCCGATCCCGACCTTGACCGCGTCGGCGCCGGCATCAATCAGCGCCCGTGCGCCATCGGCGGTGGCGACATTGCCGCCAATCACCTGCACTTCATTCGCCATCTTGCGGATCGCGGTGACGGCGGACAGCACGCCCTCGGAATGGCCATGCGCCGTGTCGACAACGACAACATCGACACCGGCCTCGATCAGCGCCTCGGCGCGGGCCGCGCCTTCCGGCCCGGCACCGGTGGCAGCCGCCACAAGAAGACGCCCGGCGGCATCCTTCGCCGCCATCGGATGATTGCGCGCCTTTTCGATATCCTTGACGGTGATCAGCCCGATACAGCGTGACTTGTCATCGATAACCACAAGCTTTTCGATCCGGTGCTCATGAAGCAGCCGCTTTGCCTCTTCCTGGGTCGCCCCCTCGCCAATGGTGATCACCTCGCGGGTCATCAGATCCCAGACCTTCTGGTTCAGATCGCTGGCGAACCGGACATCACGGTTGGTCAGGATACCGGCAAGACGATGCGGCGGCTTGCCGTCACCATCCACCACCGGGATGCCACTGATCTGATGCGTCTTCATCAGCTCCAGCGCATCACCAAGAGTGCGGTCGGGCGTGATGGTGAGCGGGTTCACCACCATGCCGCTCTCATATTTCTTGACGCGGCTGATTTCCCCGGCCTGCGCCTCGATCGACATGTTCTTGTGGACCACGCCGATGCCGCCAGCCTGGGCCATGGCGATGGCAAGCCGGTGTTCGGTCACCGTGTCCATCGCCGCCGACAGCAGCGGTATGTTCAGATTGATTTCGCGCGTCAGCCTGGCCGTCACATCTGTGTCTGCAGGTAATACGGCCGAGCGTGACGGCTCGAGGAGCACGTCATCAAAAGTCAGGGCTTCGCGAATTTCCATGGGGTGCCTTCCGCCTGTCCGGTGGCGCGCCACTATATCTGAGGGTTGATGAGAAAGGTACCCCCAAAATAAGCCAATCGAGGGGCAAAAATGCCTGGATCGGGCCTAGATTGGCGAGTAGCCGCCCGGTGTGTCCGGCGGCGCCGCATCCGGATGGCCGTCACTACCATCATCTCCGCCACCTTCCGGGGTCTCAGCAGCACGTCCGCCGGTCCCGTGAAAGCCGGTGGCAAGCACATAGCTTTCCACCGATTCCTGGCGGCTTGCCGCCGGCTTGACATGCCGAACGGTCTGGAAATTGGCTTGCATGAGGTCCAGCACGCTCCGCTCAGCCCCGCCGCGGAAACATTTGGCGACAAAGAAACCGTCCTCGACCAGCACTTCGATAGCGAAATCCAGCGCCGCCTCAAGAAGCGCCGTGGTGCGAAGATGGTCGGTCGGGCGATGGCCTGTTGTCGCCGCCGCCATGTCGCTCATCACCCCGTGGGCACGCCCGCCAACAGCGCCGCGAACCTTGTCGATCATCACCGGATCGGTCATGTCACCGACAAAGATCTCGACCCCGTCAAGGATATCGGTTTCCAGAAGGTCGATCCCGACAAGCTTGGCGGTGCCGCCGCCAAGCCGGATCCGGTCAGCCGTCACCTGTAGCCAACCGCCGGGCGCGCATCCCAGGTCGACAATCGCCATGCCAGGCTTCAGCATTTCGTAGCGGTCATCGATCTGTTCCAGCTTCAGCGCCGCGCGCGACCGGAACCCGCGCGATTTCGCCTGCGCGACGAACGGGTCGTTCAACTGCCGCGTCAACCAGCGCTGCGAGGACGGTTTGCGACCGCGCATCTTTTTCGGCTTGCGAGTCAGGCCCGTATCATTGCGATAGCTGCGCCCCGAGGGACCGCGTGTCGACGTTCGTCCGGCTGGCTTCCTTGGCATATCCCGCTTCCATGACGGGATGGCCCGTCAAAATCCTTGCACCACAATAACCTACGCGATACCACAGTTGGACGCATTTTGACATGTCGGCATTCCGCCCGGCCTTCCAGGCTGTCTTATCGGCTGTCCTCAGAGGATCCCATGACCCACCCCGATCCCAGCCGTCACGCGCAGAGCTGGCGTGACCATCTGCGCTGGAATGCGCGGCTTGCGGCGCCACTGGTCATCGGGCAGCTTGCGACCATTGGCATCTGGACCAGCGATACCATCGCGATGGGGCAGATCGACAGTGTCAGCCTTGCCGCCGGCGCGCTGGCGTCACGCTATTACCAGCCGCTCTATTTCCTTGCCCTCGGCATTTCGCTTGCCGTCGGCCCGCTGGTGGCACAGGGCATTGGTTCCGGTGATGAACGTCAGGTCCGCCGTGCCTTTCGCCAGGGCATGGCGGTCGCCTTCACGCTTGGCATGATTGCGGTGCCGCTGTTGTTTGTCGGCGAAGAGGTGCTGGTCGCGCTGGGACAGGATCCGGACCTGGCGCGGATAGGCGAGCCGTTCCTGATCTGGTCGAGTTTCGGCATGCCGTTCATGTTCCTGTCCTTCGTTCTGCGGCAGTATATTATTTCGCACCAGCGACCGTTGCCGCAGGTGATCGCGGTGCTGTTGGCGCTTGCCGCCAATGTCGGTCTGAATGAGGCCTTCGTGTCCGGCATCGGCCCGTTCCCCGCGATGGGCCTTGCCGGCGTGGCGTTGGCAACCTCGATTGTCTATGTGCTGCTGTGCGCCGGGCTGATTGCCTATATCGCCATGGTGCCGCCCTTCCGGAATGGCAGCCCGTTCCGGCGGCTGTGGGTGATGGATTGGGGGCTGACCGTCAGGTTGCTTCGCATCGGTGTGCCGATTGGCCTGACCATCGTCGCCGAGGCTGGCATGTTCATCGCCGTGACCTTCCTCATCGGTCTGTTCAGCACCGCCGGCCTTGCCGCGGCAGCGATCACCAACCAGCTTGCGGCGGTATTCTTCATGGTGCCGATCGCCATCGCGCAGGCCAGCACCATTCGCATCGGCAATTTCGCCGGCGCCGGGGATCGTTTGAATCTGTCGCGAAGCGCCGGTGCCAGCTTCTGGCTCGGCATCGCGGCGACCCTCGGCACAACGCTGATCCTGCTGCTCTGGCCGCGAACCCTTGTCGGCATCTTCCTTGACAGCGGTGATGCCATGTTCGGCGAGGTGATGGCGCTGGCCCTGCCAATGATGCTGCTGACGGCACTGTTCCAGGTGCCGGACGGGCTACAGGCCATCGCCATGTCGGTTCTGCGCGGACTCAACGACACGCGCATGCCGGGGACCATCGCCATCGCCAGTTTCTGGATCACCGGTGTTGGCGCCGGCGCCGTGTTCGGCTTCACCTTCGGCATGGGCCCGACGGGCGTATGGGGCGGCTTGGCGCTGGGACTGACGGTGGCGGCGCTGCTTCTCAGCCTTCGTATGCAGCGGGCCATGCGACGGGTGCGTGACGGCGGACCGATCCTCGCCGCCTGAGGGATGTCACTGGATGACAGCAGAACGGTCACCCACATTTTGCCAATCATATTGCTTTGGTTATTCTGGCGCTGATGACTGAGACACCGCACACATTGCCGCCCGTTGCCGGCCCCGCCTTGCCGCTCGCCAGCCATGCCGCCATCCTCCCCGAACTGACCGAATGGGCGCACCAGCACGCGCCTGACGGCCCACTGAAGCCGGCGCAGCTTGCCGCCATATTTGCGCATTCCCAGCATCTGCAGACATTGGCCCGCGCGCACCCCGACCTTCTCGCCGCCGTTCCTGGCGGTGGCGGCGCGGCGGAAATCAGCGCTGCCATCGAGGCCTGTGAGCGTGATGCCACAACCTTCGCCAATGAACAGCAGATGATGACCGCGCTGCGCCGCCTTCGCCAGCGAAGCGCGCTGTGTGTGGCGCTTGCCGACATGGCCGGATGCGATGATGTCGAGACGCAGATGCGCTGGCTTAGTGACGTTGCCGACGCCGCGGTGCGCAGCGCCGTCACCTGGCTGTTCCGCGAGGCCGCGCGGCGCGGGCAGATCGTCGATGCCGATATGCTGGCTCAGAATGGGGGTGCGGGGTGCGGGTGGAGCGTGCTGGCGCTTGGCAAGCTTGGCGCCGGCGAGCTGAACTACTCTTCGGATATCGACCTTGTTGTGCTTCACGACCCCATCGACAACCCGCTGGTCGATCGCGACACAAGCCAGCGTTTCTATGTCGAAATGGCGCGCACGCTTGTCAGGATGCTGTCAGCCGCCACACGCGACGGCATCGGCTGGCGGGTCGATCTGCGGCTTCGCCCCGATCCCGGTGCCACCGCCGTCAGTATCCAGCGCGAGGCGGCCATTGGCTATTACGAATCCATCGCGCGGACATGGGAACGCGCCGCCTTCATCCGCGCCCGTCCGATCGCCGGCGATCTTGAGATGGGGCAGAGTTTTCTGGCCGACATCCAGCCTTTCATCTGGCGGCGGACGCTGGATTACACGGTCATGGATGATATGAAGATGATGCTGCGCCGCCCGGCGGCTGGCCTGGGCTGGGAAGGCTATAACCTGAAGACCGGCCCGAACGGCATCCGCAGCATCGAATTCCTGACGCATGTGTTGCAGCTTGTCGGCGGCGGCAGGTTCCCGTTGCTTCGCGCCAGCAGTACCTTACCGGCACTTCAGGCGCTGGCGGCGGAAGGTTGGATCACGCCGGATCAGTGCGAGCGGCTTGCTGTCCTCTATCTGGCGCTGCGCCGCGCCGAACATCGCCTGCAAATGCTTGGCGACGCGCAGACGCATGCCCTGCCGCGAACGATGGACGGCATTGGCGAGGTGGCGCGGTTCATGGGCCATGACGGGACCGACGGTTTTCTTGCCGCGCTGAGGCACGTTCTTGACGAGGTTGCGGCCAACACATCGCACAGGCTGTTTGAGGAGATCGCCGACGGTTCCGGGGGCGACACCCTGAAATCCTCCGAGGACAAATCAGACGACGCGCCGTTGTTTGACGATGAGGACAGGTTGGCAGACTGGCTGGACTCGCATGGCTTCCGGCGCCCGGCTGACATCGCCGCTGTCCTGTCAGGCTGGATGGCCGGCAGGATTGCCGCCACCCGTGGCGAGCGGGCCCGCACCCTGCTGTCGCGGATCATGCCGCCGATGATCTCCCACCTGTCAGGCGCGCAGGACCCCGACACGGCCTTTGCCGCCTTCGCCGGTTTTGTTGAGGGCCTGCCGGCAAGCGTGCAGATATTCTCGCTGTTGGATCATAATCGCGACCTGACACGGCTTCTTGGTGATATTCTTGTTCTCTCGCCACGCCTTGGCGACAGGCTGCGGCGCCATCCGATGCTGTTCGACCTGGTGCTGTTCGCCGCCTTCTTCGAACCGCTTCCCGCAGCCGACGAGCTTGAGTCCGAGCTTCGCGCCTTGATCGCCGACCAGCCAACCGAACTGGCACTCGATACGGTGACGCGCGTCACCCGTGAACGGCAGTTTCGCGCCGAGGTACAGCATCTCAGCGGTGTTGCCGACCGGCGGGCACTCGGCGCCGCGCTTGCCGATATCGCCGAGGCCGCCATCCGCATCATCCGGGATCTGGCTATCACCGACATGCAGCGCCGTCATGGGACCATCGACGGCGACCTTGCGGTGCTTGCCATGGGGCGGCTCGGACTTGGCGATCTGACAGCGACATCCGACCTCGACCTTGTCTTTGTCTGGGACGCGCCGGCGGGGGCAGCCTCAACCGGCATTGATGATGGCCGCCGCAGTCTTGGTGCCAGCAGCTATTTCACCAGGCTGGCGCAAACCTTGGCAAACTGGCTAGGCGGGGCGACAGGCGAAGGCAAGCTGTTCGCGATTGATCTGCGGCTCCGCCCGGATGGCGAGAAATCCGGGCTTGCCCCGTCGCTGGCGCGGCTGACGGCCTATTACCGTGATGAAGCCTGGCTGTGGGAAAAGCTGGCGCTTGGCAAGGCAAGGCTGGTCACCCCGGCGGCGGCGTGCGGGGCTGTGGTGATCGACAGTCTGGCGGCGGCACGCACCACCCCGCTGCCACTTGCGACCATCACCCCGCCGCTCCACGACATGCGGCGGCGGATTCGCGCCAGTTATGGTGAGGCCGACGAATGGCAGCTTCGAAAGCGCCCCGGCGGCATCAGCGAGCTTGACCTTCTGGTCCAGGCATTGCGGCTGTTGAACGCCGATCTGTTCAGCAACAGGGCGTTGCCGGCGGACGGCATCCTCAACCGGCTTGTCGAGGCCGGCCGGATAACGCATGACGATGCCGAGGCGCTTGTCGCGGCGGAAAGCCTCTATGCCGATCTGCATCACGCGCTGCGGTTCGTGGTCGGCACCAGCGCGACGGATCCGGCGGCACTGTCGGCCTCCGCAAGGCAGTTCATATGCACCGCCTGCGACAGTCCCGATATCGAGTCGCTGCGGGGGCGCATTGCCGGCCACCAGACCCAGATAGAAGCGCTGTTCGACAGGCTTTTTCCGGCGCCATCAGACTGATATTCCCTGAGATTCCGAAAATTCGACCCTCTGTCTTTAAAACGACCCGATTTCGGGATTTTCTGGACAGACGCAGCAAATTTTTGGTCGCAAAGAGAGCGAATGCGGCCACGGCCGCTGGATGATATTCCATCACATTTTTGAAACCGGTGTCAGGCACGTTTGATGTATCCGGTCCGGCACCTGAACGGGGACCTGTTGATCCGCCATGCTGAGATCCGCCTTGGCATCCTGGACGCTGTTTTTCGGCCTGTTGCTGATCATGTCGGGCAACGGGCTGCAGGTCGTTCTGCTCGGCACCGAGGCGACCGAGGCCGGGTTCTCCAAGATCACCACGGGCTTTGTGATGGCCGGCTATTTCCTTGGCATCTTCTGCGGCTCGCTTCTGGTGCCACGACTTCTTGACAATGTCGGGCATGTGCGTGTCTTCGGCGCCATGGCGGCGCTTGCCTCGGCCGCGGTGCTGGTCGTGGCGGCGCTTGCCAATCCGGTGGTCTGGGCGCTGATGCGCCTGCTCACCGGTTTCTGCTTTGCCGGCATGTATATCGTCTGCGAAAGCTGGCTGAACGACCAGTCGACCAACGAGACGCGGGGCCAGATGCTGTCGCTCTACATGATCGTCTCGATGGGCGGCCTTGCCACGGGCCAGCTGCTGATCGGCGTCGGCGGTGAAAACAGTATCGGCCTGTTCCTTCTTGCCTCGGTACTGGTGTCGATCGCCGTCGTGCCGGTGCTGCTGTCGGTCGGCACGGCGCCTGCCTTCGAGGAGCCGGAGCGGATGAGCCTGCGCCGCCTTGTGCAGGTCTCGCCATTGGCCGTTGTCGGGCTGGGCCTCAATGGGACGGCTGTCGCGGTGCTGTTCGGCATGGGTGCCGTTTACGGGCTGTCAATCGGGATGGACAATGCCGAGGTTGGCTATTTCATGACGGCGCCGGTGATCGGGGCATTGCTGCTGCAATATCCGGTGGGACGGCTGTCAGACAGATTTGACCGCCGGATGGTGATCTTCGGCGTTGCCCTGATCGGCGGCGGCGCGGCGGCGATGGCAGCCATGTTCGGGCGCGCCGACTTCGCGCTGTTGCTTGTCTGCATGCTTGTCTATGGCGGATCGCTGTTCCCGCTCTATTCGCTGTTCATCGCGCATGCGAACGACTTTCTGACACCAAGCCAGATGGTGGCCGCCGCATCGGGCCTTGTCATGATCAGTGGTGCCGGCGCGGTCCTTGGATCGCCGCTGGCGGCGTTATCGCTGGAATATTTCGGCGTTGCCAGCTTCTTCATCCTGGTGACGGTCATCCAGCTGTTGACCGCCAGCTTCGCCCTGTTCCGGATGACGCGCCGCGCCGCCGTACCGAACCTGGCACAGGGTACGTTCGTCGCCATCCCCGAATCCTCCAGCGCCATCGCCGCCACCCTGAACCCGGAGGCGGAATGGATTCCCGGCAGCGACGAAGAGGCCGAGGAAGACGACCCGTTCCGCGACAATCCCTATATCGACTGACGTCCTTACACCGACTGACGCCGGCCCTTTATCAACCAACCCTTTAAGACAATCCCTTGGCAGGACGCGCGATGAAAGCGGTTCTGCTTTTATCTCTGGATGGCATGCGCTCATTACATTAGTTTTTTCTTATGAAAAAACCGGCCTTGATCATCACCGCCCTTCTGCTGCTGCAGGCGGCCCTGAACCCTGTTGCCGCAAGTGACAGGCCATTCTCGCTGCAGGGTGAAATCAACGTGACGAAAGTCAGCGACGGCGATTCCCTGCGCAGTGGTCCGCTGAAGATCCGCCTTCACGGCATTGATGCGCCGGAGTTGAAACAGACCTGCACCGACAATTCCGGGGCAAGCTGGCCTTGCGGCCGCGCCGCCCGTGACGCGATGGCAGAGATCGCCACGACAACGCCGCTTCGCTGTGTCCTGATGGATGTTGATCGCTATGGCAGGCTGATCATGCGCTGCTTTGCCGGCGGGACCGATATCGCCGAACATCTTGTTGCCAGCGGCCTTGCCCTCGCCTATCGCCGCTACAGCACCGATTATGTCGCCGCCGAGACCACCGCGCGCGAAGATGGGCGCGGCCTGTGGTCGGGCGAATTCGAGCCGCCCTGGGACTGGCGCCGCCGCAACTGACGATTCGTCTGCCATCACCTGTGACAAAGGGACTGACAAACCGGTTTTGCTCTGCCATATTCGGCGCGTGGAACCAGACAACTCCACCAAGGGGACGACCATGAGCGAAGACGACCGCATCACCATCATCGCCGAAAGTTTCGAAGCTGCGGCACTCGAGTTTCACCGCCGTAATCTCGCATCGGAGGGCTATCGCATGGTGGGCCCGATCAGCATGCAACGGTTCGAGCGGATGAACGGCCCGAAGCGCGAGGTGCTGTTTGACGGCAACCCGATGTTCGCGGTGACCTTCGCCAAGGAAGCCAGCTAGAGCCGGCCCAACTTCGGCAGCGCCAACGACAGCAGGCCCACCTACAGGAGACCGAGCTCGCGAAGCTCGGCGACCAGTTCGGGCGGCATCGTTTCATCGCCCTCATCGGTGACCGGCAGGTCTACCGGCGCGTCCTTGGCTTCCAGATATCGCCACCCCTGGAAAATTCGTACCCGTTTCGGCTCGACCGCGAAAAGTTCAGGCGCCAGCACGATGCCGCATGCCGGCTTGCCATCGGCGCGCTGCATGCTGCGCAACTCACGAATTGGCTGGCGAGCGCACATCACGCCCTTGATGACCCAGAACATGCTGCCGCCATCAAGCACCTCTTCGGCACGGCGCGGCGTGTTGCGGGTGACATGCATCAGCTCCTGCCCGGCCTCACACCGCATCACCTGCCACTGCCGCAAGCTGGCAAGCGATTCCGATCCAACAGACAATTTCTTCAGATGCACGGTCATGCCGGATCATCCCTGCGCAACAGACCACCGCCAGGCGGTGAGTAAGGTGTTATGAAAACAGATGCGTTATGGGATTAAATATAGGGCGGCCAGCCCGAGAAACACGAAAAAACCGACAACATCGGTGATTGTCGTGATGAAAACGCTTGATGCCACCGCCGGATCGACGCCGACACGCACCAGGCCAAGCGGCACCAGCGTGCCGCTGAGACCGGCGACAACAAGGTTGGCGAACATCGCTACCGCCATCACCGCGGCGATATCCTGATCACGGAACCAGAGGAAGGAAATGCTGGCCGCCAGCACGGCAAAGACAATGCCGTTGAGGGCCGCCACGACAAGCTCGCGCCGGACAAAGCTGGCGGCAGCGTCGCGGTCGATCTGGCGCAGCGCCAGCGCACGGACGGCGACGGTCACCGTCTGGGTGCCGGCATTGCCACCCATCGAGGCCACAATCGGCATCAACACCGCCAGCGCGACAAGACGTTCGATGGTGGCATCGAACAGGCCGATCACAGCCGAGGCGAGGATCGCCGTCAGAAGGTTGATCAGCAACCAGGAACTGCGGCCCTGAAGCGTTTCCCACAGGCTGGACCGGACATTTGAATCACCGACACCGGCCAGCGCCATCAGATCCTCCTCGGCCTCCTCGTCGATGACGCCGATCACATCATCAATTGTGATGACACCGATGAGGCGCCCATGTTCATCAATCACGGGCGCGCTGACCATGCCATAGCGACGGAACAGGATCGCCACCTCTTCCTGGTCCATGTCGGCCGGGATCTTGCGGAAATCGCCTTGCATGATCTCGCCGACACGGCGCGGCCGCGGCGTACAGAGAAGTTTGCCGAGGCTGACCTCGCCAATCGGGCTTCGCGCCGGATCGACAACGAAGATGAGATAGAAATCCGTATCACCGAATTGCGAGCTTCGCAGGAAATCGATGGTCTGGCCGACTGTCCAGAATGACGGCACGGTGACAATCTCGCGCTGCATCATCCGGCCAGCCGAATCCTCGGGATAGCCAAGCCCCTCTTCGACAAGAACCCGGTCCTCGGCCGGCAGCGCCGCCAGAACATCCTCGATCTCGCCCTGTTCAAGCTCCTCGATGATATTCACGGCATCATCGGTGTCGAGTGCCGGCAGCTGGCGCGCCAGCGCCGCAACACCCATCACGTGGACAATCTCATCGCGCGTGTTCTCGTCAAGAAAGGCAAGCGTTTCGGCATCCAGACCGTCACCAAGCGTGAGGACGAGCGCTGCCGCCTGCTGCGCCGGCAGCCGTTCCAGAAGATCGGCCTGATCAGCCGGGTGAAGCGGCGCGACAAGGGCGCGCGCGCGATCCTCAGCGCCGTCTGTGATGGCGGCGACAATCGCTGATTCAACCTTTGGCGTCAGCCCGTAGAGCGCGGCAAGCCGGTCGCCATCATCGCGGCGATCGGGTGTGTCCGCGGCCTCGGCGGGCTCACCCGGGCGCATCATCTGCTGCTTGTTGTCGGACGCCATTTACCCTGTCCTTCTGCCTGCGCAGGACGGCCCCTGATGGCGGGCCTGGCACGGCGCGAAGACTAACAGATCACCGGCGAATGGCAAAGCAAAGCTGAGGGTGAAGGCTGGGAGAAAGCTGGGGAGAAATTTTGTTGCGTAGAGGTGCTCATGACCAGTTTTGAAATAAAATTACAAATTCAGTCATGCAATGATGCTAGCTGTCGAGATCATACAGCCCGATGCGCCGTGAATGGCCATCAAATTTCACCTCATGCCCCACCGGCGGATGCGCTCGCTGTGCGCAGTCCATACGTTCACACACCGCGCAGCCGATGCCAATCGGCTCATGCGTGCGCTTGCGAGAGGCGTCGAATTCATCGGCATAGGCAAGATCGCGGGCATGGTGGATTTCACAGCCAAGCGCGACGGCGAATTCCGGCGGTGCTTCGCCGGGCGGGGCCCAGGGGCGCGGCACCGTTCGCGCGATGGTGAAGAATTTCTGCCCGTTCGGCAGTTCCGCCGCCTGGAACAGCATCCTGTCCGGTGTCCGGAAGGCCTTGTGAACATCCCATCGCGGGCAGGTGCCGCCAATCTTGGCGAACTGCATGCCACCGGCGGCAAGTCGCTTGGAGATATTGCCGGCATCATCGACCCGGATGAAGAAGAACGGGATGCCGCGGGCGTTCGGGGCGTTCAGGCTTGTCAGACGATGGCACACCTGCTCGAAACTGGCACCGAAGCGACGCCCCAGCAGATCGAGGTCATGACGCAGCTCGCGCGCCGATTCAAGAAATGACTCATAAGGCATCATCACCGCGGCGGCAAAATACCCGGCCAGCGTGGTGCGGAACAGCGAGCGCGCCGAATCATCGGAGACGCCATACTCCTCGCACAGCGAAGCGATCAGATCGGTCTGCTCGATGAGTGCCGTCTGCATAAGAAGGTGGAAGACCCGCTGCGGCCGGCGCAACGCCTCGCTGACAAGAATTTCCCGGCGATGCTGGTCATAGCGCCGCAACTGCGTTCCCATCACCGCCGCCGGGATCACACGCACCCGCAGGCCAAGCCGGTCACGCGCATACAAGGTCAGCCTTTCAAGAAGCATGCCCCCATCACCCTCCTGGCCAAGGATGGTGGCGCGGCACGCCTCGGCAGCGGTCTCAAGTTCGGCAAAATAATTGTTCGCCTGCTGGAGAACCGCACGAACCTGTTCAACCGGGCTGTTGCCAACGCCATCCTGGCGACCATCGCCGGACGACACCTCCAGCTGGTCCCTGACCTTGCGATAGGCCTGAAACAGGCTGACCATACCGCGCGCCGCCGACGGCGCCGCCGTAACCAGATCCTGTAACTCGCGGCGCGAGACGCGATCACCCGACAGCAACGGGTCGGCAAACACCTCGGCAAGCTCGATCAGCAGGGCCGGGCTGTCATCCTCGGCAAAGCTCTTCAGATCGATGTCGAAAGAGTTGCCAAGCTTCAGCAGCAGGCTGACGGTCAACGGTCGCTGATTATGCTCAAGAAGGTTCAGATAGGACGGGCTGATATCCAGCGCCTCGGCCATCGCCGTCTGGGACAGGCCGGCCGACTGGCGAAAGCGGCGCAATTTATGGCCGACAAGGATCTTTTCCTGCATGGGGCGCCCGGTCTGCGGTGGTAACAATGCTCTAAAGTAAATTTGTAAAAAGAAAATGTAAAGATTTTACTGTTTTCACTTTTGCACTTTTTTCCTCGGCCACAATCCTTCCCCGCGTTAGACAGAGGCACAGCTACGCAGCA
>CENJ01072760.1_pt1 | contig 13892 bp, 11 predicted proteins | sample 356161 | NCBI WGS metagenome assembly CENJ01 (sample SAMEA2619531, study PRJEB7988) | marine metagenome | biome: marine biome (ENVO:00000447); feature: surface water layer (ENVO:00002042); material: "saline water (ENVO:00002010), including plankton (ENVO:xxxxxxxx)" | depth 5 m
TATCCCGGTGGATGGTGACGCCAAGGCCCAACCCTTCGGCCCGGCACAGCCAGGTGCTTCGGGTGTCGACACGCTGCTCGCGCTGACCCTGTCACTTGTGCATCGTGGGCAGATCAGCATGCTGCGCGCGATGGAATGCCTGAGCCTTGCCCCGGCCTCGATCCTCGATCTGGATGGCGGGGCTCTGATCCCCGGCGCTGCTGCCGATCTGGTGCTGTTCGACGCCGACTCAAGCTGGATCGTGCGGAGCGCGGAATTCCAGTCAAGCTCGCGGATCACCCCGTTCGAAGGACTGCCCGTCCAGGGCCGGGTAAAGGGATGCTGGGTCGGCGGCGCGCCAGTCTTCACCCAGGGCTGACCGGATATGTCGGTGTTTGACCTTCTGATCGCCGCATCGCTCGCCTACCTTGCCGGGTCCGTTCCGTTCGGATTGCTGCTGACAGGACTGGCCGGCAAGGGCGACATCCGCGACATCGGCAGCGGCAATATCGGCGCAACCAACGTCCTGCGCACAGGAAGCAAGGGCTTGGCACTGGCCACCCTGATCCTCGATGGCGGCAAGGGGGCCGCTGTGGCTCTCGCGGCGCAGACGCTGACCGGAGACCCGGTGATGACAGCCATCGCCGGCGGGATGGCGGTGGTCGGACATTGTTTCCCGGTCTGGTTGAAATTCAAGGGCGGCAAGGGTGTTGCCACCTGCCTCGCCACCTTCGCAGCTTTCGACATCCGCCTTGGCATCGTCTTTGTCGCCCTGTGGCTCGGAACCGCTGTGATCTTCCGCTATTCCTCACTTGCCGCGCTTGTCGCCACAATGGGGTGCAGCATTGCCGCCGTCTGGCTGGCATTGCCGGAACCGGTGGTCATCGCCGTGATTGTGATGAGCGGACTGAGCTGGGCCCGTCATCACCAGAACATCGGCAGACTGCTGACCGGCAAGGAAAGCCGCATCGGCAAGAAATAGCCTCGCACCGGTCTTTCCTGATAATCCGAAAGCGTTAATCGTTTCTTCAGACTAACGGTTTATATCTTTGGTATGGACCGCGAGGAACGTCTTGCTCATCTGCGGCTGATCCGGACACCTAATATAGGCCCGATGACGTTCAGCCTGTTGCTGCAGCGCTATGGCAGTGCCACCGCCGCGTTGCGCGCCGTCCCGGAACTGGCCAAGCGTGGCGGGCGGACGCTGAAACCGGCATCCCGTGCTGTTGCCGAAGCGGAACTGGCAGCGAATGAGGCGGCAGGGGCGCGGCTGCTGTTCAAGGGAAGCAATGACTACCCCGCCAGGCTGGCGCAGTTTGATGACGCGCCACCGGTGCTGTCGATGCGTGGGGCAACGCATTTGCTAGGCCGCCCTGCTGTGGCGGTTGTCGGGGCGCGCAATGCTTCGATCAATGCGCAGCGGTTGGCGCAGTCACTTGCCGAGGAGCTGGCGCAAGAGGGATATGTCATTGTCTCCGGTCTGGCCCGGGGCATTGATGCAGCAGCGCATAATGGCGGGCTTGCCGGAGGCACCATTGCGGTGGTCGCTGGCGGCATCGATGTCACCTACCCGCCTGAAAATGCAGACCTGCAGGACAGCATTGCAGAAAGTGGACTGCTTCTTGCCGAGATGCCACCCGGCACACAACCGACCCCCCGTCATTTTCCCATCCGCAACCGGATCATCAGCGGGCTGGCGACAGGTGTTCTTGTTGTCGAGGCGGCGGAACGCTCCGGATCGCTGATCACCGCGCGTGAGGCGGCAGAGCGTGGCGGCGAGGTGATGGCGGTGCCAGGCTCCCCACTCGACCCGCGATCGGCAGGGTGCAATCACCTGATCCGCGAAGGGGCGACACTTGTCCGCGGAACCGGCGACATCCTCGAGGCGCTGGCCCGCCCGAGCACCGCCAGCCTTCCCGACCCGGCCGACTGGCGGGCAGCCCGTCTGGCCCCCGGCCCCCCGGAGGCGGTGGATCGATGTCGTGAGGTTATTCTCGAAGGTCTGGGGCCCGAGGGCATGGATATCGATGAGCTTGTCCGGTGGTGCGAAGCGCCGGCTGCCACCGTGCTGGCGGCCATTCTGGAGCTGGAAATTGCCGGCCGCCTGACGCGCCACCATGGAAACCGTGTCTGCCTCGTTCTGACCCCCTGATCGCCCTGCCCATTGCCGGTCCGGCTTTGACAAATGCGAATTTACATACTATCTGCGGGGTTCAGAAAGCAGGGCCGGTCATGAAACTTGTAATCGTCGAATCCCCAGCAAAAGCCAAAACCATCAACCGCTACCTTGGTGATGACTACAAGGTTCTGGCGAGCTATGGGCATGTCTGTGACCTGCCAAGCAAGGACGGATCTGTCCTTCCTGACGAAGATTTTACGATGAAGTGGCAGGTCTCCAGCGGGTCGGAGAAACGCATCGGGGAAATCTCCTCGGCGCTTCGCTCCGCCGATCGTCTGATCCTCGCCACTGACCCCGACCGCGAGGGCGAGGCGATCAGCTGGCATGTTCTGGAACTGCTGCAGGACAAGGGACTGGTCAAGGACAAGCCTGTCGAGCGGGTGGTATTCAACGAGGTGACAAAGAACGCCATCCTGGCCGCGATGGCACAGCCGCGCGAACTGGATACCGAACTGATCGACGCCTATCGGGCGCGCCGTGCGCTGGACTATCTCGTCGGATTTTCGATCTCGCCCGTGTTGTGGCGCAAACTTCCCGGCGCCCGCTCTGCCGGCAGGGTGCAGTCTGTAGCGCTGCGCCTGATCTGTGAGCGTGAAGCCGCCATCGAGGCATTTGTCGCGCAGGAATACTGGACGGTCGAAGCCGAGCTCGGCAAGGGCGACGGCCGCAACTTCACCGCGCGGCTGACACATCTGAACGGCAAGAAAGTTGGCAAGCTGGATATCGGCACCGAGACCGAGGCCTTCGCAGCCGCGGCCGCGATCGAGGCCGAAGGCTTGTCTGTCGTCGACATCCAGACAAAACGGATTCGTGAGAATCCGAAGCCGCCTTTCACCACATCGACCCTGCAGCAGGAAGCCTCACGCAAGCTTGGCTTTTCGGCCAGCCGCACGATGCAGATTGCGCAGAAACTCTATGAAGGTGTGAATATCGGCGCCGAGACCACGGGTCTCATCACCTATATGCGGACAGACGGCGTACAGCTTGGCAGCGAGGCCCTTGCCTCGGTTCGCGGCGAGATCGGCCAGCGTTTCGGCAACCGCTACCTGCCGAACAGCCCGCGGATCTACAAGACGGCTGCCGCCAACGCACAGGAAGCTCACGAAGCCATCCGTCCGACCGACATCAGCCGGTCGCCGGACGAGATCCGCTCCTATCTCGATTACGATCAGCAACGCCTGTACGACCTGATCTGGAAGCGGACCATTGCCAGCCAGATGGAATCCGCCGAACTGGACCAGACAGCGATTGATATTTCCAACCGCTCGGAGAGCGTCATGCTGCGCGCCAGTGGCCGTGTTGTTGTCTTTGACGGTTACCGGTCGGTCTATCAGGAGGGACGCGATTCCGTCTCCGACGCGCCGGCAACCGACGAGCGCGACGACTCCGGCATCCTGCCGGCGGTGGATCGCGGCGAGGCGCTGGCCACCCGCAAGGTCACGCCGGAACAGCATTTCACGCAACCGCCACCGCGCTTCACCGATGCCAGCCTTGTGAAGGCGATGGAAGAGCTCGGGATCGGGCGTCCTTCAACCTACGCCTCGATCATCCAGGTGCTTCAGGACCGCACCTATGTGGTCAAGGACCGTGGCAAATTCATTCCCGAGGACCGGGGCCGGCTGGTTGTCACTTTCCTCAACAATTTCTTCGCGCGCTATGTCGAATATGACTTCACCGCAAAGCTGGAAGACCAGCTCGACGAGGTGTCTGACGGCAAGCTCGACTGGAAGACACTGCTGGCACGCTTCTGGCGTGACTTCAAGACAGCCATCGACAGCACCACAGAGCTGACAATCACCAATGTGATCGACGTGCTGGACGAGGAGCTTGGCCCGCATTTTTTCAAGAAGGATGATGATGGCGCGCTGATGCGAAGCTGTCCGAACTGCGAAGGCGGCCGTCTTGGCTTGCGGCTTGGCAAGTTCGGCGCCTTTATCGGATGCTCCAACTATCCCGAATGCAAATTCACCAGGCAGCTGGTGACCAATGGCGAGGATCCGGATGCCGAGGCCGGTGTTGTCGGCGACAGGCATCTTGGCGATGATTCGGACAGCGGGCTGCCAGTCTATATCCGCAACGGCCCTTATGGCCCCTATGTGCAGCTTGGCGATCCGGAAACGAAGAAGCCGAAACGGTCATCGCTGGCCAAGGGCATGGCGGCGGCAGCGGTCGATCTGGAAACGGCCCTGAAGCTGCTGTCACTGCCACGCGATGTTGGCGCCCATCCGGAAACCGGCGACATGATCCAGGCCGGGCTTGGCCGCTATGGCCCCTATCTGAAGTATCAGGGAAGTTTCACAAGCCTGAAGGATGACGACGATCTTCTGGAAATCGGTTTGAACCGTGCTGTCGACCTGCTGGCGGAATCAGCGAAGAAACGCGGCCGGCTTCTGGGGGAGCATCCGACTGGCGGCGAGGTCCATCTGAAGGCCGGGCGTTTCGGCCCCTATGTCGAACATAACAAGCTTCGCGCCACCCTGCCCCGCGGCACCGACATGACCGAAGTCGAGCTCGATCAGGCCATCGAACTTCTGGCCGCAAAGGCGGCGAAGGGCGGCGGCACGGCCAAGAAGGGTGCTGCCAAAAAAGGTGCCGCCAAGAAGAAGACAGCGAAGAAAGCTGGGGCAAAGAAAGCTGGAGCCAAGAAAGCTGCGGCCAAAAAGGCCGCCTCGTGAGTGAGGATGACGGTCTTCCCTCTGATCAGGCGATTCTTGAATTCATTGACGGGTGCGAGACTCCGCCTTCTGTCAAGGAGGTGGCGCGGGCCTTTGACCTGCCGCAGGAACTCCGCGCACCGCTTCGTCGTCGCCTGAAATCGCTGGCCGAACGCGGCTCCATCGCCAGGCAGGCCGGTCGCAAGATCGCCACACCCGACGCCCTGCCGGACGTCACCGTGGTCATCATCCGCAAGGTCGATCGTGACGGATCCTTGCTGGCGGTTCCCTCGATCGAGGTTGACGGCACCCCACCCTCGATCCGGCTCTTTCCGGAGCGTCGGGGCGGCCGTGCGCCGCGCGCTGGCCAACAGGTGTTGGCACGACTGCGCCGGATAAGTGGCGCACGCTATGAGGGCAAGATCATCCGCGTTCTGGAGTCGGTTCAACGACGCCTGTTCGGCACCGTTGTCCCCGGACGTGGCGGATTCATCCTGCAGCAGGCGGCACGCGGTGCCCGCGACACCATCATGCTGGAAAAGAACGGCGACATTCCCTGCCGCGACGGAGATCTTGTTGAGGCAGAACTTCTGCCGCGCCGCGGGTATCTCGGCAAGACAGCGCGTGTCGTCGAGAACATGGGTCCGGCCAGTTCCCCGGGGGCCTTTTCCGCACTGGCCCTTGCCGAGTTCGAAATCCCGCATGATTTCGACGAGGCTGCGATTGCCGAAACAGGCGGGATGAAGGTGCCGCCTGCGAAAGGGCGGGTCGATCTTCGTGACCTGCCCTTCGTCACCATTGACGGCGCCGATGCACGCGATTTTGACGATGCTGTGCTGGCGGAACCGCGTGATGCCGGCGGCTGGGTGATTCGGGTGGCGATCGCCGATGTGGCGCATTATGTCCGCCCGGGCACCGCGCTTGACCGCGAGGCAAAACGGCGCGGCAATTCGGTCTATCTGCCAGACCGTGTTGTGCCAATGCTTCCGGAGGCCCTGTCGAACGATCTGTGCTCGCTGCGCCCGCAGGAACCTCGTGCATCGATGGTGGCCGAAATCACCCTTGATGACAGCGGCGAGATGATCTCGCACAGGTTTGAGCGGGCCCTGATCCGCTCGGCGGCGCGCTTGACCTATGATCAGGTACAGGCCTGGCATGAGGGCCGGCATGACGAGGCCGCCATCGACATTGATGATGCCATCCTTGCCAACCTGTTCGGCGCCTGGCAGGCCTTGAATGCAGCCCGAGAGGCACGCGAGCCGCTGGCGCTGAACCTCAAGGAACGACGCGTGCTTCTTGACGAGGACGGCGTGCCGCAGGCGATTGTCCAGCGCGCGCAGAGCGTGTCCCAGCGGCTGATCGAGGACTATATGATCGCCGCCAATGTCGCGGCAGCCCAGACGCTGACAAAAGCCGGTCGCCCCTGCGTCTTTCGGGTTCATGACCAGCCCGACCCGGAAAAGATGGACGCGCTGCGCGACCTTGCCGATGCGGTCGGCACGAAACTGGCCCGCGGCCAGGTCCTGCGGCCGCGGCAATTCAACGCGCTGCTGGCCCATGTGGATGCAACCCCGGATGAAACCATGATCAATGAGGCGGTGCTGCGGAGCCAGGCGAAGGCTGTCTACAGCACCGAGAATATCGGGCATTTCGGTCTGTCACTGAACCAGTATGCGCATTTCACCTCGCCGATCAGACGCTACTCGGACCTCATTGTGCATCGCTCGCTTGTTGACATGCTGGCTGGCAAGACGCTGCCGAAGGACGGGCTTGGTGGGGTTGCTGTCGTCGATCTGATTGATGTCTGCACTCATATCTCGGAGACCGAGTCACGCGCCGCATCCGCCGAACGGCGGACCATCGACAGGTTTGCGGCGGCCCTGTTTGCAGGTCAGGAAGGCAAGGTGGTCAAGGGTGCGGTTGTCGGGGTAACCGGTGCTGGTGCCTTTGTGCGCCTTGGAGACGGGGCGGCAGATGGATTCCTGCCCGCGCGCACCCTTCCCGATGATTATTATGCGCTGGACGGGTCTGGCATGCGGATGAGCGGACGTCATAGCGGGTTGTCGGTCGGCATTGGTGATGCTGTCGATGTTCTCGTGGTGGAAGTCACGCCGGTGAATGGCGGCATCCTTCTGTCCTATGTGGATGGCGGCAAGACTGGCAAGACAGGCAAGGCAGGCAAGGCAGGCAAGGCAGGTCGGGGCCGGTCCCGCCCCGGGGGAAAGAAAGCCGGGAGCAAAAGAGCCGGTGGCAAGGGCAGGAGTCGCCAGACAAGCTGACAGCACAGCTCAGACAAGGCTTGACAAAAGAGCGCGCCTCGCCCATTTTCCGCGCAGTTTTCAGACACGTCGGCGCCCTGCGCCGTTAGCATAGGAGCTTGAGAGATGGCCAAGCCAGCCACCCTGCAGATCAAACTGGTCAGCACCGCCGACACCGGCTATTTCTACGTGACCAAGAAGAACCCGCGCACCAAGCCGGAAAAGCTTGAAGTCCGCAAGTACGATCCGAAGGCGCGGAAGCATGTCATGTTCCGCGAGGCAAAGATCAAGTAGCCAGCCCCTCGTCTCGCCGGCATCGGCGACGGAGGCCCCTGAGCATGATCAGTCTGGTTCTGGATCACGACCGCATCGACGCCGCCATCATCGCAGATGGCGGCGATTTCGTTTCCGCAACCTCGGTTGACGCTCCACAGGGCGGGTATCGCGACTGGCTGATCGCCGCTCGCGACCTTGTTGCCGCTCTGGACGCCCCGGCTTCCATGCCGGTCGCTGCCGCCGCACCAGCCATCATCGAAGACGGATGCGCCCGTTTCTCGGCACTCGCCCAATTGTCCGGCTGCGATCTCCGCCGCGACCTGCAATCCACCCTTGGCCGCGAAGCACACTGCTTCGACTTTGGTGATTGTCTGGCAGCATCGCAAGCACGCGCCATGACAGCCCAGGAGAGCATTGCGGCGGGGGAAACCGTCGTTGCGCTATGGATAGGCAAGAGCTGCCATGGTGGCGTGTGGGCGAATGGCGATATCATGACAGGCGCGCACGGTGCCGTTGGCAACTGGGCGCATCTGCAACTTCCCTCACCTGTGCCACATGAGCTGGATGGCCGGCCTTGCTGGTGTGGCCGGAGTGGATGTCTGGAGGCATTTCTGTCGACAACGGGCCTTGAGGATGATTATCAGCGGGTCACGGGCGAACATCGCGACGCCGCCGACATCGCCAGCACCGCAGCCGCCGGCGACATCGTCTCGGAAAGCATTGTTCAGGTCTATGAAGACCGGCTTGGCCGCGCAACAGCCACACTCATCAGCCTGTTCGATCCGCATGTGATTGTGCTGGGTGGGGCGGTGCCGCTTGCCAAGAGGATGGGCGAGAGATTGCCGCGTAAATGGCCCGGCTATGTGCAGGTCGACCGCTCTCGCACCCGCCTTGTCGCCACAGAAGCTGGCGCCGACCTGCTGCTCATCGGGGCGGCCTGTCTCGCCAGACCGGGATGATCGTCGCCGGCTAGCTGCAGTCCCGTGTTTCGACTGGTTCGGCAGAGGTCAGGTTCGCGGTGATGCTGAAATCGCCGTAATTGATCTCGTAGCCACGGACAAGACCGTTATTCTGCATCGAGAACGCGATTTCATACGCTGGCTCGGCAGCTGTTGCCGTCGGCTTGAAATAGGCAACATTGATCTGCCAGTAGCCGTCCTCGCCCAGACTCCCAAGCTCGCCCGCTGGTGCCTCCCGCCAGCCACCAACCACTGTCGATGTGCGCATCAGGGCACTGTCCGGCTCGGCACCGGTAAAGACGGTCGCTGCCATGATCTTCTCGCCAGATTCGGCATTCTTCAGAATCTTCTGCACATGGCCGATCGGGAACATGGTGCCAGAAGGCAGGGTGATCGCCGAATCCGGCGCCATGGTGAAATAGGCGTTGCCAGCATCACTGCCATCAAGCTCGACGAAGCCGCCGAAATCCTTCCGGCCCTCGAAGGAAGATTCTTCCATGATGTCAAAGCTGTATTTGTCGCCACTGTCGGCTTCCCAGCTCTCGAAATGCGACAGCACACTGTCCATCCCACCATTTTCAGCGACGAACTGGATCATGTAATCCTCGATCGAGCGCCAGCCGGTGCAGTCGCGTTCAATGGCGAAGGCAGACCTGCCGTTGATATTGACAATCTGCGAGGTCTGCTGCCTGTCGCCCATTTCCATCTGGTAGAAAGCCTTGTGGGCCACCATGTTGGATCCCACCTTGGCGTTCGCCACCTGCAAGGGTGACGCGGCGAGAAGGAGAGCCGCAAGGACTGCGTATGTCGTGCGGGGCTGAGAGCGGTTTTGGGACGTTTTCATGGGGTGATGATGATCGCCTCATGACCGAAACTCAATAGGTATGGGTTGGCCCTGCGGCAATATTACTCTATATGACCGTCAACATGGACAACCCAAGTTGAGGTCATGGCAAAAAGTCGACGCCCACGCAACGCACCCCAAGAGCACTCATCCGAACCCGCGCCGGACGTGATCACCACGACAGCCGGTCTGGAGGCGCTGGTCGCCGGATTCGCCAATGCCGCATTTCTGGCCATCGACACCGAATTCATGCGCGAACAGACCTATTACTCGCAGCTCTGTCTGGTGCAGGTCAGCGATGGCACGACAGCGGCCGCCATTGACCCGCTTGCCAGCGGCATCGACATGACCGCGCTGTGGCAGCTTTTCGCCGATGAGAACATCGTGAAAGTATTCCACGCCGCGCATCAGGACCTGGAAATCTTCTACAAGGAAATGGGCCACCTTCCCCTGCCGCTGTTTGATTCACAGGTTGCGGCCATGGTGCTTGGCCATGGTGACCAGGTTGGCTATGACCGCCTTGTGCGCGCCGTTCTGCGTCATGATCTCGACAAGAGCTCCCGCTTCACTGACTGGTCACGCCGACCACTCAGCGCCCGACAGATCACCTATGCGCTCGATGATGTGATCTATCTTGCCGAAATGTATCCGAAACTGTTGGCGCAGCTGGAGGAACGCAACCGCGCCAGCTGGCTGGAAGATGAAAACGCCAAGCTTGTTGATCCGGCGACCTATCACACCCAGCCGGATGATGCCTGGAAACGGATCAAGGTCCGCAACATGAAGCCAGCAGCCCTCCGCCGGATGATGCATCTTGCCGCCTGGCGCGAGACCGAGGCTCAGAAACGCGATCTGCCCCGCAACCGGGTGCTTCGCGACGAGACGATTCTCGACCTTGCCGGAAGCAATCCGTCCAGCCCTGAGGAATTCGGCAAGATCCGGAATTTCCCGGGCGGGGCAAACGGCAAACTGGCGCGTCCGGTTCTGGAGGTGCTGCGCACAGTGGACGCGATGCCGGACAGCACCCTTCCCGACGCCAAATCGGAAGCCCGCACAGCAAAGCCACCGGCAGCCGTGATGGAGCTTCTACGCGTTCTGCTGAAGCACATCACTGATGATGAGGGCATTGCCCCGAGGCTGGTCGCCTCGGCTGACGAGCTTGAGGCGCTGGCACTTGACGATGACGCCCCGATCCGCGCGCAAAGCGGGTGGCGGCACGAGGTATTCGGTGCCGCCGCGCTGCGTCTGAAACATGGGCAGATCGCTCTTGCCGCGAATGGCAAGCAGGTCCGGGTGATCGAACTCTAGCCTGCCGCCTGCGCGGTTACAGCGTGCTGTTGAAACTGCCGCCGTCGATCAGGATGTTCTGGCCGGTGAGATAGCCTGAATGCGCACTGCACATCCAGGCACAGGCAAAGCCGAATTCCTCGATCTCGCCAAGGCGTTTTGCCGGGTTGCGCTGTTCGAAGGTCTCACGAACTTCATCGCTGCTGCGCCCCTCTTTCTGCGCCGTGTTGGCGATCAAGGATTCAATCCTGTCGGTATTGAACTGACCCGGGAGCAGTCCGTTCACCGTGACATTGTGCTGGGCCACCTGACGGGCAAGACCTGCACAGAACCCGGTCAGCGCGGCGCGGGCGCCATTTGACAGGCCAAGCTGGGGAATCGGCGACTTCACCGAACCGGAGGTGATGTTGACGATCCGCCCGAACCGGTTCTCGATCATCGGATCAACCACCGACTTGATCAGGTCGAAGGCCGCCAGCATGTTGGCGTCGAGCGCGGTGATCCATGTCTCGCGGGTCCAGTCCCTGAAATCACCGGGCGGCGGGCCACCGGCATTGTTCACCAGGATATCGACATGGCCGGCGGCCTCGAGAACAGCGGCGCGCCCCTCTTCGGTGGTGATGTCACTGGCGACCTCGATCACCTCGACGCCATGTGCCTGACGGATACGCTCGGCCGCGGCAGCAAGCGTTTCCGGCGTCCTGCCATTCATCACAAGGCGCGTTCCAACGGCACCAAGGGCGTCCGCACATCCAAACCCGAGCCCCTTGCTCGAAGCGCAGACCACAGCGGTCTTTCCGGCGATTCCAAAATCTAGCATTCAACTGTCCTCCATTTTTGAGCCTGTTGGTTGTGAACCTGTCGGCAATGCCTGTTGCCGTGCATGTGTGCCGTCGGCGAATTCAGTCATGATATCGCGCGCCAGCGGCAGCGTCAGGTTGCGACGCTCGGCAAGCGACCGCCTGTCCATCGCCGCAGCGATTGTCTGCACCGCCAGAAAGCTGCGTTCCATGCGCGATACCATGTAATCCAACACCGGCAAGCTGATCGCAAGCTGCCTGTCTGCAAAATACTTTTCAAGAAGCTGCCGCAGCAGAACATCATCCGGCGGCTCGAGTGTGGCAACCGTCACGGCGCGAAATCGCGAAGCAAGATCGGCAAGCGTCCATGACATCCGGCTGACAGGCGTGCGACTGAGCACCAGCAGCGAGCCGCCATCATGCGCTGTCCGGTTCACCAGATGAAACAGCGCCTCTTCATCCCAGCTGTCGCCGACAGCGACATCATCAAGCACAAAATCCTGTCCGTCGCCTGTTTCGGCACCCCTGGCAAGACTTGACAGATATGTTGCCCCGGACCGGGCGCGCCAGATGCCGGCAAGATGGCTTTTGCCACTGGCCGCCGGGCCGACAAGATTGAGGATGCGATATTGCCCCGGCCAGTCGGGCCAGCGGTCGATCCAGCTTGTCGCAAGCCGGTTGCTCTCGCCAATGATGAAATCATCGCGATCGGCGGCCGATATGAACTGCAAATCAAGGGGAAGCTGCGCCATGTTTCAGAACACCTGCAGGACCGCTCTACAGAGGCTTGATGACAGTGCTGCCATCTTCACGCCGAACAAGGCGAAGATTGCGGGCAGCAAGGGCATTGGCAATGGCAGCGTCATTTCCGACAAAGGACAGCGAAACCAGACCACCGGTCATATCCAGCTTCCGGATGACAACCTTGTCGATCACCGCAAGAGACCTGAACGCTTCCAGACGTGATACCCAGTCCTGAAGCCCGGAAACCGGGACCGAGACGGTGATCTTGCGGGTCTCCCCGCCTTCGATGATGTTGGCCCGGTGCCAGCCTGTCTCCAACTCGGACAGGATTTGCTTCCGCGCAAAATCGAGTTGTTCTGACAGATTGTCATAGACAGGTCTGTCGACCATACGCGCAAGCACCGTCAGCGCCTCCGCGCCGGCGGTGAACAGCTCACCATCGACAGCCAGCATCGGCTGCGAACCATCATAGTCGAGCCGCGCAGTCACCAGCATGATCTGTTCAGCCCCGGCCACAGTGGCGGCACGCCGCAATGTGGCCCGGTCAGCGGCGACAATATCCTCGGCACGAAGGCTGCGCTCGTTCAGGATGGTCGGCTTGAGAAGGGTGAAATCGACGAGACCATCGGCTGTTTCCACCACATCGCGCCATCCGGCCAGCCATTCATTGTCGACCTGCCAGGCGCGCGCGCCATCGGGGGCAAGCCATACCGGAAGCACCAGTATCCGGGGGCTCTTCAATTCAGCCCATTCCAGCCCAGCCGCGCGGAAAGCGGCGCGAAGCCGCGTCGCATCAAAGCAATAGTCGAGTACGGCGATGTAACGCCCCTCGAGACTGTTTTCCTCAGAGATATGATAGAAATCGACAAACTGGTCGATGCTGGCCTCGGCAAGGAAGGCCTCGACCGCAATGTCGGACCGCAGAAGCCTGTTCAGCACCCGCTGGAAGCCGAGGCTGGCAGCTTCGGTAATGCCGTTTGTCTGCGCTTCGGCGGCAGTGGCCGCCGTCGTGTCGATGGTGATGCCGCTGACACCGAACTGTGGCTGCGGACATTGGTCAAACGCCGCGGCAGGAAGCGTCCCGGCCAGCAAAAACCACGCCGACAGAATCCAGCTGGCGGGGCAGTTTCGGCATATTGGGGCTATACGCATGGCATCCAGGCTTTATGATGGCGATCTCTTCTAGCATTTCTACACCAATCCGCCTCGGGCTTGCCAGCATGTCAGACAAAACTCCGCCTCGAAATTCCCTCAGCTATCGCGATGCCGGGGTCGACATCGATGCCGGTGATGCACTTGTCAGTGACATCGGACCCGATGCGGCGCGCACAAGACGACCCGGGGCTGATGTCGCGCTAGGCGGCTTCGGCGGCCTGTTCGACCTTGCCGCTGCAGGGTTCAAGGACCCCATTCTGGTCGCGGCAACAGATGGCGTCGGTACCAAACTGGAACTTGCACGCGCAGTGGGCACGCATCGCGGGCTTGGCATCGACCTTGTCGCCATGTGTGTGAACGACCTGATTGCCCAGGGCGCCATCCCCCTGTTCTTTCTGGATTATTTTGCAACAGGAAAGCTTGACCGTGCCGTCGCCTCCGAGGTTGTCGCAGGCATTGCTGACGGCTGTGTCGAATGCGACGCAGCGCTGATCGGCGGCGAAACAGCGGAAATGCCAGGCGTCTATCCGGATGGCGGTTTCGACCTTGCCGGCTTTGCCGTCGGGGCCGCCGAACGTGGCACCCTGCTGTCACGCGACATGCCAAAGGCTGGCGATGTTGCGATTGCGCTTCCGTCTTCCGGTGTGCACGCCAACGGATTTTCCCTTGTCCGCAAAATTCTTGAGGTCACCGGAACCCGGCTCGACGCCAGCATCGATGGAATTGAGGGCGGGCTTGGCGCGGCACTTCTGGCCCC
>CENJ01037115.1_pt1 | contig 13888 bp, 13 predicted proteins | sample 356161 | NCBI WGS metagenome assembly CENJ01 (sample SAMEA2619531, study PRJEB7988) | marine metagenome | biome: marine biome (ENVO:00000447); feature: surface water layer (ENVO:00002042); material: "saline water (ENVO:00002010), including plankton (ENVO:xxxxxxxx)" | depth 5 m
AAACCATTTTCTGTTTCTTCCAATGGAATTACTAAGCCAGGATGATTCTGTTCCCAATCTTCATCAATTAATGGATCAACTTCGAAATAGCATTGAGTGATTAATTCTAAACCAGAAGGACTAGTAATTTTATAATGAAAATGTCTTGGCCTCCCTGCATAATATCCTGGAAATATTGATTCAAAACCGTAATATCCATTTTGATCAGTAGAAATAATACCTCTCAAATTATATGGGTCATTATTAGAATTTCCAGACTGGCATTCTTGAAAAACAGAATAACAACCGTTATCATTTGCATGCCATACATCTACTAATGCATTTTGAATTGGAGTCTCACAATCATCCGCTGTTACAACTCCAGAAATAAAAATTCGAGTTCCAGGTTCTTCAGAGTTTGCCAAAATAGTTCTTCTAGGATGATTATGTGACCAATATGGACCCAATATATCAGAGTGAGTAGTACTACAATCCCTACCTGATAATATGGAACCAGGAATAATTGCTATACCAATTGTACCTAAAATTCCATTCTTAATAAATGTTCGCCTTTTCATATAGGATTTTAATCATCATCCAACAAATAAAAAACCTTACATAAATGACCAGTGAGAGTTTTCAACTTCAAACTAATTTTATATCTTGATACTTATTCATTTAAAAATAATAAAAAAGTATCAATGCTAAATAAAATATTCAGATTCTTTCCAATAGTTAGACTTTAATTAACCTAAAAAATGCACTATTAAAGCATATGGACTTTGGTTTAGTTTATTATGAAGGAGGTGTAGATGTACAGTTTAAAAATTTCGTTCAAACCGTAATATCGGTCATGCACCAAACCCTTTAGGAGCATGAAATACCATAAGTCCTAATTTGATTTTTTTCTGAATTATCTTTCAATATCCGCTCCTATACGATTCCTAAAGTTGGAACTATATTGTTTTTTCGTGATATAATATACTGAATTGAAAAAAACGAATAAGAAGATTGGTTATCAGTTTTTTTATTATATTTTTTTAAGCCTATGCAAATAGGATTAACGAGAGGAAATGTTCCTGCTCCCAAAAATAATGCATGCTTTTCATTGAAATTTTTTGATAAGCTTAAACCAAACAAGCTAATGCCAGTCTCACTATCGCCAATACCAAAAGAAATAGCTTTGGTGTCAAACATTTGCCCCCAAGCCAAACCAATGAATAGCAATAATGATATATATCTAATCATTACTAAATCTAAATATCATCACACAAACAAAAAACCATACGAAAGTGAGGCTTGACTTTAGTTTTTTTTCATTCACACTCACCTTCAGTCCATTCAGTGATACCTGCCTTTTCAGCATAACAATCGTTGGAATAGGTTTCTCTATTACAACCACAAACAGGATCATAGATTTCCAAACAATATGTATCATCAGATATTTCCGATTCATCTATACAATCTTCATCTACATTTGAGCAAACTGGTCCAATGATTAATAGGGCTGTTAAATATTTAATCATTTAATGTAATAAACTAATCGAGATCCACTAAACAATCCTTACAAGTAAGTAATGCTTTTGGTTCCTGAATACTAGTTAATGTTTCATACAGTCTTACTAGACCATTGAGCGCTAATAAAACTTTAGGCTTATCAGGAGACGAATCAGAATTTTCAATTAATCTTTTGAGGATCATTTCCTCAGGGGAGAGTTCTTTGCCATAATATTTAACTTTATAGCCTTCTAATTCTGCCATATTGGCTGCATATGTAATCGCATCATCAATTCCTCCAATCTCATCTATCAAGCCTAATTTTTTTGCGCTGGTTGCGATCCAGACCCTTCCCCCTGCAATCTCTTTAATTTTTTCATATGATTGAGATCTTGACTCAGCTACAAAGTCAATAAATCGACCGTATATATCGGCACCCCAACTCGAAAAAATTTTATCCAGATCATCATGAATTGCTTTAGTTGGATCCCAGCCACCATGCTTAGAAGTAACCACACCATCAAAATTTACTCCAATGTAATCCATTGCATTTTCTAATGTTGGTATAGCAATTGCCACCCCTATAGAACCCGTAATGGTTGTCGGTTCAGCAAATATATAATCAGCTGGAGTAGAAATATATACCCCACCAGAAGCAGCGTAGTCACCCATAGATACGATCACATCGATACCTTTACTTTTGGCAGCAAATAATTCATCTCTAATCATTTCACTAGCAATTACAGATCCACCAGGACTATTAATTCTAAAAACAATAGCTTTTGTATTTTTATTCTCATGCGCTGACCTAATTTGTTTTACTATCCCATTTGCGCCAGCAACACCTTGCGAAATATCTCCCTTCATAATCGCACCTTCAGCAGTAATTACAGCTATTTGATTATCACTATTAGAAAAATCCTTATCTATTTGCTTTGCATATTCGATAAAAGAAATAGTTTTATAGGTTTCTGTTTCAGCTTCCTCATTTAGGCCAAATTCTTGAATCATATATTGACGAAATTCTGGAAATGATTTTGTACCATCAATAATATTATTTGACTCAGCATAAGCAATATTCCCTATTTCAGCTTCACCAAAAAATCCAATGTAGTTATCTGCAAAAGATTGGATATCATCTGATTTAATTCCACGTCCTTCCGCCATGAGAAATTTTATTTCGTTCCAGATAGGATTAAGTAAGGCTTCTCTCTGCATCCTGTCATTTTCGGACATGTCTGTTCTTGTGTTTGGCTCAATCGCAGATTTAAAATCTCCTTGAGAATAATTGGTAATATTAATTTTTAGATTATCATAAAGATCTTTTTTATAGGAGCGCATTCCCCCAAGACCTCGAATGCTGATACTTCCAACAGGATGAATCCATACTTCAGATGCTTGAGATGCCATGAGATAAGAGGTAGTAGACAAACGATCGTTAAAAGCAATTACTCTTTTACCAGAATCACGAAGCGCTTTTAATTCTTTTGCAATATTAATAGCTGTGGTTGGTCCAGCAAAGTCTGTAGATGAGAAATCAATAAAAACAGCTGGAATATCTACGTCTTCAGCTACCGCTCTTATTAATTTAATAAGATCTCTAGTTTGAATTTGATCCACTGGAAAGTTTGTGCCAAGGTTAATCAAAAAATCATAATTGAAGACTTCTTGATCAACCACAGTTCCTTTAGGATTAATTAAAAGTACTCTGCCTTTTGGATCTTTTATATCAGGTCCAAAGGACGTTAGCGCTCTAATAATTATAATTACAAAAAAGATTAAAATGATGGCCGTTCCGAAATTCAACATAACGGCTCTTGTTTTTGCTAGGAATCGACCGATCCAAGAAAAAAAAGATTTAAGTGTATTCATAGGTACTCTTGAAAATTAATTTGTATACAACATTATATAAAATTATCATTGTTTTTTAACATTTATTAGGAGATAATATTATTTTAACTGATGATAGCAGAGTAGCAATATTCTTTTTGATAGATCTAACCTATTACATAAAGTATAACATTTTTTGGTTGTGTTTTATGGTATTGGACTCAAATAGCAATGAATATGAACAGATGGTTTTCTTCTTTTTAATACATTGTTGAGAATACTGACTTACAACAAAATAACACATGAGATGAATACAAAAGATATTTTACGATTTTTTGAAAATAATGCTACTCTGAAATATCAGATCACGTATAATTTATTTGATATATATTAGTTTTAATCATAATGAATGAAATAAATAAATTATCTTGCAAGTTTGAAAACCCAGAGGTTGAAGAAAAGTTCCTTGAGTTTGATTGGAAATCAAAATCTAAATCTGTCAAAATTGGGTTATATTTTATTCTAGTAATACTCGGAGGCTCCATTGGAGCCGAATTTTTAGAAAGAACAAGTAATTCAAACCTGGCAGGGTTTATTTTTGGCTTTGTAGGCGCAGCAGTTTTATTAAAAGCTACCGATAACTTTAGAAGAAGGTACTTCGAAAGATTTTTCTCAATCTACCTAAGCTTTATGGTACCCCTTAATTCATATCTAAACGCTGATATCTATAGGTTGGATTATGATTTACCTGCATTTCCTTTTCTTATAACTATTATTATTTTAAAAATACTACCAATCTCATTTTTATGGGCTTCACCAACAGCTTTTGTTTGCTTTCTATCTGCAATGCTTTTGCTAGAACACTCAAAAATGGAACCACAAATGTATCTTTTCTATATTGTTATATTTATTTTTCTTGTCTTTGATAAATGGAGAAATGAAATATCAACTAGAAATGATTATAGTAAAAATGTAACAATAGAAGATACTAGACTACTGATGTATGAGACATTGAAAAGATATTTTGGTGAAATATTATCAAATCAAATTTTATCTGAAAAAGGAAAACTTTCGGGACAGATTAAATGGGTTAGTGTGGCGTTTACCGATATTTCTTCATACTCTACTATTATTGAAAATATGTCTCCCAAGGTCGCAGTAAAACTTTTGAATCAATATTTTAGTAAAATGCATGATGTGATAGAAAAGCATGGTGGACATATTTTAAATTATATTGGTGATTCAATTATGATTGTTTTTGGTGCTCCCGATGATGTTGATGATCACGAGCTTAAGGCTGTAAAGTGCGCTATTGAAATGAATGAAGCTCTTAAAAGTTTAAACAAAGAATGGGAGGAATCTGAATTTTCTCGTTTTTGGAAAAATCACGGAATAGAAAAAGTGACCGCTAGAACTGGTATTCATAGTGGAAGTGTTATTGCAGGCAATATTGGTAGCGATAGGATGTTACAATATAGTACCATAGGAGATGTAGTAAATATTGCTTCCAGATTGGAAAAAGCAAATAAAGAATTTGGGACTGATATTTGTTTTAGTCATGAAATATATATTAATCTGAAAAAAGAGTTACATGAAAATGCGTCTCTTAGTGGCGAAATAAAATTGAAAGGCAGAAGCTCTCCTTCAAAAGTCTATTCAATATAATTTGATCCTTGTACTGCTGACAAAAAACTTAGGACTTTCTTTTCAGATACTTTAAGGGGAATGTGGATGATCAGAGAATGGTTTTATTTTTTCCAGGTGCCTCCATATCTATAATGAGGGTTATTAGGTTTTAATTTTTCCAGACAAACTTTACATATAAATACCCACTTGTTTGAAGAGTCATACTGTACTCGATACATTACATTAAACTCTTTTTTACAATTATGGCAATTCTTCTTTCTCATTAGAATTATCTAACAATCGTTGTTCTGCTTTTCTTCTGGTAATTTGACGAACTTCTCTGACTGCTTGACCTCTTGATATAGTACCATCTACAAGCTTATCTATCAAACTTGATCTATTACCTTTATTCACTTTAGAATTCCATCCTCTGACCCAGAGGATTTTGTTTTTCAAGTCTTCCTTTTTTACAATTACACGTTTTTCTTTTTCGCAAACAGCAAACAACTCAATTTTATTACTCTTTTTATCGATATTGATAACTTCGTAATGCTTCCATCCATTATATTTTTTTAATGATGTCCATTTCGATTTTTCTAATTTGGAAACTCTATTGTATTTTTTATCATAATCACTAATCATAGTATAACCTTTATATATTAATAATCATTTTCTAAAAGCTTACCATCACTATCCCATTTTTGGGTTGTTTCGATAAATTTTCCATTTTTGTAAATGTTTTCCATACTAGGTTTACCGTTTTCATGAAAGAATTTCCAAGTCCCATCTTGGTATCCATTAACTAAATAACCAAACTCAATTCTTTTTCCATTTTCTGCATAATCATATACTAATCCATTTAATGGTTTTTCCGTTTTTCTTACCATCCAAAAATTATCATCTCTTTTATATTTCCCTTCCTGCATATGACTTTCTTGAAGCTCGGTATAAAGATAGCCATCACTATCTTCAATAAAAATAAATTGAAAGAAAAAAGTCGATACAAAAAATACAGTTAACAGAATGATAATACGATTATTTATTACTGACTCCTACTTTGTTCCCTAGATAGTTTATTGGCAACACTTCCATTGATTATCTTCCGAAATTGTTTAGGTTTAAGATGTTACGTTTGGTCATTAATTATGTCGAATTGCGAACAAATCAAGACCCAAACATCTTAAAAAGATAATAATAGGAAGAACGCCAATTGATTTGAGATACATAATAATATCTAAATTTACCAATCATCCCACAAACGTAGGGTTTTTGTTTATGCTAATCCAGATTCCTTGTTAAATATTTGTAAAGAAAGTCTTTTTTTGAAATATCGTAAATTATATTAAAAAATACATAGGTATATATGATTACATTGTAATATGAACTGATTGAAAACGCTCTAAAAAAAATAATGTAAATCCAAAATGAAAGTTTTTCTATGGTCGCAAAAATGCATCCTCTATGGTTCTTATATTGGATTTATGGGCCAATTAAGAGAAGTTTTTCGGAACATTTTTAATATTATTTTTAGAACGTAGTCCACTATTTCATAAAAGTGGATAAATAATTAAATACATTAAAATATAAGAAAATGGGGGCCGTTATTTAAAAAACGGACTTTATTGGACTTTAATTACCTACTATAAACGCACTATCAAAGTGTATGAACTTTTTTATGTTTTATAGTAAAGGGAGTGGCAGTATAAATATCTAATTATTGCGTTAAATATTTTTTAATCTGACAAAATCTTACATTTATTCACGATCGATATTTTTGTAGACTCTATAATTTTACAATAACAAATAGTCCTACATAAATTGCCTTTAAAAGAGTAATCAACAAAAATAGTTATAAAGTGATCCCCTGAAAAAAACTTACCTAAATTTTTAAAATTTTTTATTATATCAGTAAATATGGCTGTTTTCTTTGCCAAATTTTTTAGTGATTGAGATGTAATAATGTTATTAATGGGGTGATCATTCATACGATGCCATTTATTTAGATCAAAATATGGTAATAATTCTTTTTCAGTAGTTTTAAGATGCTTGGCAAGGGATCCGATATTTTCAATTTTTTTAATTCTTCTTTTAATTCCATTAAAGGTTACTTTTATATCGACAGTAGTAGACCAATCATATTCCTGCTCACTAAACAATATAGATTCCACAGAATTTTGTTTTAATCTCTCATTTTCATACTGAAGTCTTTTTATTTCTTGCCTTTGATAATGAATCAAATCATGTGTGTTCGATTCACCAGTTATTGATTCTTCTAATTCTTTAATCTCCCCTTCATTTTGATCGTACCAGATGACTTTAAGATTTAAAATTTCTGCCAAACGATTAATAGTTGATTGTTTGGGAACAGATCTAGAAGATGTCCATAGGTAATAATTAGATCTATTTATATCTAACTTTTTAGCTAACTCTTTCACACTCAATGAAGATTTGTTAAGCAAGGCTTTGATCAATTCACTTCTGTTCATGTACAATTATAAATAAATTAAAAAATAAATCATAAAACTCTTTTCCCAAAAAAAATGTGTTTAATTTTGTCGATAAATGTTTAGTAAAATAATATAAAATTTGAAAGGTGTTTCATTATGTTTTCAAGACAAAATATTGTTGGATTCTTCTTTTTTTTTGCTTTATCACTTGCTGCTATAGATTTAGGAATGGATCATAGATCTGGATATATGACATGGCTATTAAGTGCCCCTTCCTTCTTAATTGTTATTGCATTTTCAGGATTGACCTATATTAAAAGAGAAAAATACATGCTTCATGAATTAGGCCACATTTTAAAGAACGATATGATTTTAGGCGGATGGGTAGGATTTATGCTTGGATGTTTTTTTACGTTTTTGACAGTGTCTTCATTAAGCATTACTATTTTATATGGAATTGCAGATAGTATGATTTCGATAATATATGGATATATATTAGGTAATGTTGCTTTTACTTTCTGGCCTTATTATTCTGAATCATAGAGGTAGGCTTAAAAGACAAAATTATAATACATAATATATTTTTGCTGAAAAAATATTTTTCAGCTTCTATTAATAAAATATCCGATAAGTATTATACTTACTGAATAATCAAAAAATGGGACAAGAAAGATACCACTCACTCGATGCCGCTCGCGGATTATTGATGTTAATTGGTATTTATTTTCATATTATTGTTTTTCATTACGGTGAATCCTGGCTTGGACAAGTTGGGTTGGCTACTCATTTATTTCGAATGCACACATTTTTTTTAATATCAGGATTTTTTAGTGCTTTAGTTCTCTATCGTAAGGGACACTATCAGATGTTGGATAACCGATTTAAAAGAATCCTTTTACCTCTTATCACTCTAGCTTGGCCAATATGGATTCTTTTAATATTTGGAATGAAGTTTAATGAATTACGATATGAAAATGGCATTTTATACTCATTAAAACAATCGTTATTTCAATACATAGAAGAACCCTGGGTATTAATTCCTTGGGAAACTATGCATCTATGGTTTTTGAGTTTTCTTTTTTTTATGTCCTTATTTTCTTATATCTTAAGAAACAGATTTTCAAATAATTTTTTTTTAAAAATTAGCAAAAAAAGTATCCAGCTCATTTTCGATAAACCCTGGATAGGAATGCTTGTATTTTGTTTTTCTTATAGTCTTTTGCTTTCAGCATTAAATAAATTTGAGGCACAAGGTAAAGGTGGATGGTCCAGCTGGATATGGGTTTTCAAAGAAAATGGTTTGAAAACATTTATAGCGTTTAGTTTTTTTTATTTTGTCGGCTGGCAAATGTACCATTTTCAAGAAAAAATGGTTCGTATAAGTATGCTTACGTATTTTAAAATCCTGCTAACTTTTAGCATTTTCATACACATCCTCAATTATAGTCTTTATTATCTTGGCTACAATAATCCTGTTCCAAAGTTCAATACAATGCACAGAAATTTTTATGGCCTTAATGATGATAAACTTGACCCAAATAGAAAAAAACAAAAGGTGACCTTTTTGGTAAATATGTCAAATAAAGATGTTATGCCTGGGAAAGGTGATACCGCGGCTATGTATGTCTGCATATTGGAGCTTGGAGAACCATCTGGAATTAAAATGACCGATTTGGGAAATGATATTTGGAAAAGTACTATTGAACTCAATCCTGGTGTATATGAATATAAGTTCAGAAATGGATTATACGATAATTGGGGTGGGGAACCAGATGGGTGGGAAAATGGAAAAAAATTAGACTTAGGAGGATGTGGATTCGGTGAATATGATAATAGAAAGTTTAAACTTGAAAATAAAGATATCATGCTTGGCATTTTTTGTTGGTCCGAATGTTCTGACTGTTCAGGAAACGATATCCCTTTTACATGGTCGAAAGAAGAGCAAAAAAAAGAAGGTTATGAAGTTTTTCTTGTAAATAAATTGTTTATATTTCTTATGAATTTTCTTGTTCCAGCCTATACTATGCTGGTTCTTTCTTTTTTTATCAGATTTTGTAATAGACCATCAAAAATATTAAAGTATGTCAGTGATTCTGCATATTGGATTTATATTATCCACTTGCCTTTATCTTTCTTTATTCCTGCCTTTTTCCATCAATCAAAAATTCACCTTTTTATAAAATTTATAATCAGCTCTATAATTGTATCGATCATTTGTTTCATTAGTTATCATTATTTTGTTAGAAATTCATTTTTAGGAAAATTTTTAAATGGAAAAAAATTTAACTAGCCATACTTTTTTACAAAGTTAAATATACACCCAAGCAACATGAGACCTTCTTTTCAAATTCTTTGCAAGTAATGAGGATTTAAGCTAATAGGTAATTAATTTATTTTCTAATTACTGATTGTTGTGTTTCTTACTATTTCTCCCTTAATGTTTTTTAGACCCACAAGCATATCATTATTTTCACTATCAAAAAAAATTACACCATAATTTTCTTCAATGAATGTCTTTCCTATTCTCAAAGGTCCATACTCCTCCTCATTAGGAAAAGATGCATTTAAACTACTAGAGGTAACCTCTGAGATTACTTTACCCCTAGCTGTTTTGAATTTATAGATCCCAGCTCGATGTCTATCTCCTGAAATAACTAAAGTTTGATTCAAACTTGCTTTATCAATCATATTTATCAATTTTTTTCTTTCATACGGAAAATTATTCCATGATTCCCAACCGTGACCGACAGGTAAAAATTGGATAGATGAAACGATTATTCTAAAATCAACCTTTTGACTAATTTTTTTTCTTAACCAATTCCATTGATTAGTTCCAAGGATTGTTAATGAGCTATCTGGGTTTGACATATATCTTTCTTTTCCTGGAGCTCCAAAATCATCACTCAGCATTAAACTATCCCTAAAAGTTCTAGTATCAAGAAATAATATCTGAAGATTTTTATTATTAATTTTATACATTAAATCAAAATATAAACCCTCACGGGTTCTTCTAATATCATCCAACGGCACATTCCAAAAACTTAGAAATAATTCTTTTGATTGTTCTTTATAGGGATAATCAACTCCTGCATCATTCATTCCATAATCATGATCATCCCAGATAGCCTGAAATGGGAAATCCAGGTTCATCATTTTAAAATTCTGCTTTTGGGTTTTGTAAGCTAATTTTAATTCCTCAAGATCTTCTTTTTCGCTATCTCCATAGACATTATCTCCAATCATTAAGAATAGATCAAGATTTTCTTTTTTTATTGAATCAAAAATTGGCATTGCCTTGTCTTGTTTTAGACAAGAGCCAAAACCAATTCTCATTTGATTGTAGTTTTTTATTTCATTAGAACTGACTGATTTAGATTTATTTAAACACGCTGCTAAGAATACAATGATATTAAAAAATATAATGTTTTTTTTAGAAAACAATAAGATATTCATATTTGAAATTAACTTTCATCCTAGGATTAAAAAACTTTGGACTTTCTTTTCAAATACTTTGTAGAGAGCGAGGATTTACATAAACAAAAAAAACATTTGAATTTGGGGCTTTTTACTGTGAAAGGGGTAAAATTATTTCAATAATATCATCTTTTTAGTATGTCTAAACTTCCCTGCTTCAATGCTATAAAAATAAACTCCTGCAGAAACTGGCTGACCTTGATTGTTTGTAGCATCCCATCGGATTGATTTATAACCAGATTTTTGGACCTCATTTACTAAATGATTAATAACATTTCCAAGCATATCATGAACAGTGATATTTACTAATCCATCTTCAGGTAAGTCATATCCTAATGTAGTGACAGGATTAAATGGGTTTGGATAATTCTGATTTAGTTTAAACTTCTTAGGAGTATTACTAGCGTCTGTTAAATCAAGAGCGTCATTCATGCCCGTAATTACTAGTTCACTCATATGTTCATTCCCAGCATCATCTGTAACTGTTAACCAAATGATGCATGCAACCAAACCAATATCCATATTACTTGGTACAGTAAAAGTAACCACCGCTTCATTGGTTGAACTAAAAATACCTTGATCTCCATCTGAAGATTGATTCCAATTATATTTTTCAATTATTTCAGTTTTTTTTATGAATTGACTTTACAGCTCTTCCTGAAGGATCGTTTATATTTTTAAAACTTTTATCCCATTTTAATGCAATTTCAGAGCTGCAAGCTATCGAGGGCTTTGAGGGAACAGTTAATGCAGCAGTATCAGATGGGAAAAAATTTGTAAAAATCGATCTATAAAAAAACTCTTCTTTATTCATGGGAGTATTAATATGAAATTTATTTTTAGCATTCGCAAATTGGCTATCTTTTACATGCTCATCCACAAATTCTTTCAAAGTATCGATCCAATTATATCCAACTCCATCTGAGAATTGTTCCTTTTGCCTATATAGGATTTCTTTAGGTAAATATTCCTCAAAAGCTTTTCGCAAAATCAACTTTTCCATATTATTGCTGTCCACCATCTTATTTTTAGGATTTATGGCCATGGCCACATCAATGAAATCCTTATCTAAGAAAGGAACTCTTGCCTCCACACCCCATGCAGCCATAGATTTATTAGCCCTAAGGCAATCATACAAATGTAGACTTTTTATTTTCCTGACTGTTTCCTCGTGAAATTCACTAGCATTCGGAGCTTTATGAAAATAAAGATATCCACCAAAAATTTCATCAGCACCCTCACCGGACAAGACCATTTTAATACCCATCGATTTTATCACTCTAGCCATGAGGTACATTGGTGTTGAAGCCCTTACGGTAGTTACATCATATGTTTCTAAGCTATATATAACATCATTTATTGCGTCCAACCCCTCCTGTAAAGTAAAAATTATTTCATGATGCACACTATCAATATGCTTAGCTACTATTTTTGCAGCATATAGGTCTGGGGAGCCTTCAAGGCCAATCGCAAAAGAATGTAATTTGGGCCACCATGCGTCTAAAGAATTATTTGTTTCTATTCTTTTTCTTGAATATTTTTTTGCAACAGCAGCTATTATCGAAGAGTCCAAACCGCCAGAAAGTAAAACACCATAAGGTACATCAGTCATTAATTGTTGCTTTACAGATTGTTCTAGGGATTTTTTTAGTTTTTCAACTATTATTTTTTCATTTTCAAGCGAATTTGATTGATCCCATCTTCTGTAATACCACATTTTTAAGCAACCTTCTTTACTTGAATAGTAGTGTCCTGGGGGGAATATTTCGATTTTAGCACAATATTCCTCTAAGGCTTTGAGCTCAGAGGCAACATAAAATGTTCCTTTTTCGCCCCACCCCATGTATAAAGGAACTATACCAATATGATCTCTGGCAATTAGGTATTCATCTTTTTTGATATCGTATAAAGCAAACGCAAAGATACCATTTAATTTTTCAATGAAATTGATCCCACTATCCTTATATAATGCAAGAATAATTTCACAGTCTGAATCAGTTTTAAATTTGTACTTATCCTTGAAATCTTTTTTAAGGTCCAAATGATTGTATATTTCTCCGTTAATAGCAAGCACAGTATCGTTATTTTCACTATATAATGGTTGATTACCCGATATTGGATCAACAATAGCTAACCTTTCATGAGCCATTATAGCATTTTCGTTTGAAAATATGCCACTCCAATCAGGACCTCGATGCCTTAATTTTTTTGACATGCCTAATATTTGAGGCCTTAAAACATCAGATTTTTGTTTTAAGTCAAAAGCGCAAGTAATTCCACACATATATTTTTATCTTTATTTTATTTTTAAATCTACCCATCATCCAATAAACAAAAAACCCCACGAATCTGGGACTTGATGCGTAAAGATAATTCTATTTCAATAATATCATTTTTTTGGTTTGTCTAAAGCCCCCTGCTTCAATACTATATAGATAAACTCCACGAATGTTGGGCTTATTTATAAATATGAATGAAAAAATTAAATAAAAAACCAATTAACTAAAGATTTATTTTCAATATCTAACAATTTCAACATTATTTATGATATGCCATCAACAAATATCAAATTTGAATCAGCTACTTTATTTCTAATAATTTTAAATCTATTATATTCTTTTGAATCATAAAATGCCAAAGCTTCCTTTCTAGTCGGGAACTTCACTACTACCACTCTCTTAGGTTTCCATTCTCCTTCATGGTGCGAGATTTTTCCACCTCGAACTAAATATTCTCCATTATACTTTGAAATTATTTTTGGAACTTCAGATAAATATTCAGAATAATCTTCAAGATTTTTAAGATTTACTTCTGCAATTAAATACGTTGACAATGATTATCCCTTCTAATTTTCTAATCAGGATAATATCTTTTTAATATAAAATAAAGTCAAGACTTTCTTTTCAATTATTTTCTGGGGAATGAGCATTTACATTAATTCTTAAAATAACATGCTTACAAAAAGATAGTCTATTAAATTGCTAATCATATTTTCTTGAGTCACCATTTACGATTTTTAAATTAAGAACTGAATT
>CENJ01173810.1_pt1 | contig 13882 bp, 14 predicted proteins | sample 356161 | NCBI WGS metagenome assembly CENJ01 (sample SAMEA2619531, study PRJEB7988) | marine metagenome | biome: marine biome (ENVO:00000447); feature: surface water layer (ENVO:00002042); material: "saline water (ENVO:00002010), including plankton (ENVO:xxxxxxxx)" | depth 5 m
AGCGCGAGGAGGACGACAGACGCACCAATGATGCCGGTGGTAGCCGCTAGCAACAGTCCAATGACCGTTACGGTGACGGCAAGCCCGCCGCGAACACCACCAAACAGGCGTGCGAAGCTGGTCATCAGCTGATTGGCAATGCCTGACCGGTCTAACAACAAGCCCATGAGAATAAACATGGGTAGCGCCACCATGACCCAGTTTTCCATGACATTCCAGATACGATCCACAGTAAGCGAGGTATAGGCCCAATCGAGTCCCGTGCTTAACCCTAAGTCGATTTCCAGGACGATGGCAAAGGCACTGAACAACACCGCCAAGCCGCCGAGTAACCAAGCCACAGGAAAACCGCTGAATACCAGCAGGATAAAGCTGACGAACATAAAGATAGCGAGGACTTCGTTAGCTGGCATGGTTGCCTCTAACATCCTCTGCTGGGTTTTCTAGCGTCGCTTTTAACGGGTTGGCTGCAGGGCCAGCTTTGCCGTCACCACCTGCCTTTGGATGTGGGTTAGCGGCCAATAGGACATCCTCATCCAACAAAAATAGTAAGTTCCAGACCCGGATTAGCCGAGAGAGCACGGCCAACAATAACATCGCGAAGGCTAACGGTAAGGCAGCCTTGATGAGCCAGCGCAGCGGCAGGCCGCCCGGCGAAGCGGATATCTCGCTAACCTGGTATGAGGAAATCACGAATGGCACGCCAAATATCAGAATTAGAAAGACGAACGGCAGCAGGAATAACACGATTCCATATAGCTCTATCCATCCTTTAAGTCTCGGTGAGAACGACTCGTATAAGACATCGACGCGAATATGGGTGTCCGCCTGGTAGGCATAGCTGAGTCCGAATAGAAAGCCGACGCTATAAAGGTGCCACTGGATTTCTTCCAGCTCGATAAAGCCGCGATCAAAGGCGTAGCGCAACATGACGTTCACTACAATAACGCCGAGCAGCAGCAGCCAGATATACGACAACCCTGTGCCGATCACTCCTACAAGGTGATCGATGCGCCTACTGAAGGGTGTGTCTGGCAGTTCTTGCATCGCGCTTTTTGCTTAGGCGTCCTGGTAATGTTTAAAAGTCGCGGGGTAGATAAGCGCGAGCTTTCCAATGCGCGTAGCTCGTGCGGAAAGCCCTTTGTGAAGCCAGTATGGTTGCGAAGTCTGCGTCGCGTGCAGCCTCTTCTTCGAGCACTTCTTCGGTGACGCGGTTCAGTTCTCGTAACAGCGGCTCGGGGAGATTGCGAGCTTCAACACCTTTGCCAGCAAAGCCGGCGATCACGTCACCTTGCAAGGCTTCGGCTTGGGCCAAGTTGCGGGTGACGGCTGCGGTGCAGGCAGTATCGAACAACGCCTGTTGGCTTGCTGAAAGTGTTTCCCAAATCGCCAGATTGATGACCAGGTGAGATGAGGTAAAGGGCTGGTGCCAGCCGGGATAGTAGTTATATTTGGCCACGCGACTGAAGCCCAGAGATTGGTCCACTATCGGTAAAGCAAACTCGGTTGCGTCAATTGCGCCTTTTTCTAACGCCTGGAAGATTTCACCGCCGGGGAGCATGGTCACACTGGCGCCAAGCCGTTCAATCACCTTGCCTCCTAAACCCGCAAAACGAATCTTTAGCCCGCGTACGTCCTCTAATTCAGTGATCTCCTCACGAAACCAGCCCGCCGTTTCCGGGCCGGTCATGCCGCAGTAAATGGGATGTAGGTTATAGCGGCGATATAGGGCTTCGGTCAGTGTTTTGCCATCGCCATGAAACCACCAGGCGCTGTACTCCCAGGGTTCCATGCCAAACGGCACCGCCGAGATAAGGGGCGAGGCGGGTATTTTGCCTTGGTCGTAACCCAGCCAGGTATAGCCAGCATTGACCTTACCGTCCCGTACCGCATCGGTAATTGAAAATGCAGGCACGATTTCGCCAGGTTCGAACAACGTCAGCTGGATGTTGCCGGCGCTTGCAACACGAATGGCTTCAGCAAGATAGATCGGGTTTTCGCCGAGTACCGGCATGGTGGTTTGAAACACAATGGGCAGACGCCAATTAATCGGCGCGCCTGAGTTTGTTGATGCAATGGCTTGAGATTCGTTCGCACCGCCGCCCACCGGCCTCACCGCTAGTGAGCCAATGAGACCAACAATAAATGCGGTAATGACGGCAATAAGTGCAGCCCGATTTGTCATTGTTCTGTTTGCAGGTTTATCTGCCATGCTCCCCTCGCACTTCTTCGTAGACTGCTCTCGTTGCCTTTTCTAGGTCAGTCTGTCCCGCTCAAAATCGCATTGCTCTTTGTCTCGCGTATCAAGTTTGCTCGTTTTGCTTGGGCCCTTTCGTCTTAGTTGCGTTTTTGCAGGACTTTATACACCCGGTGGTTGGCGCGCGATCTCGCGATATCGAATGCTGCCATCCCTCTGCAATCCTTCTCTCTGCAATCCTTCTCTCTGCAATCCTTCCCTCCGCAAGCCTGCTACCGGTAACGCAGCAAACTCTGCCTCTCAGCCATGGCGGCGGATGCTTCGGTGACCAAATAAGCGAAGCTAGTGTAACTGGAAAAGAAAGCCAGATGGCGTCGCGTTTGACATCTCTTGCACAACGCTTGTACGACTCTTTGGGAAGAGAGAAGCAATCATTCGCGCAGCGGCAAACCGGTAAAGCGTTTGCTGATTAAATTTGGGTGAAAACTTTTACCAAATGGGGAACGCACCGCTCATTCACGAAGTTCTGTGCAGGCAGCTTAGCTTGGGGTCGGAACAACGTAAGTTTGCGCGGTTAGAATTAAATGCTTTCCATCTGTTCGCTTGTGCTTGTGCCGGCGGTGCTTACACTGCCGCACCAATTTGCTGACCTCAAGATACAGTGAGCGTCAAGCTTGTGACCCAGCCCTAACCTGGAGGATCTTATGAAGATCGGTGTGGCAAAAGAATATTGGCCTGGAGAAGTGCGTACAGCGCTGGTTCCTGCCAACGCAAAGAAACTGATCGGGCTGGGCTTCAGCATCGTGATGGAAAAAAAGGCGGGTAGTGCCGCGGGCTTCAGCGATGCAGATTATTCCGAAGTCGGTGTCGAGCTAGCGGATGCTCGAGCCGATGTGGTTGGCCAGGCGGAAGTGCTGCTAGCGGTCAGGCAACCGGCTCAGGACGAAATTTCCAGCCTCCGTAAGGGTGCTGTTTGCATTAGCTTTCTCGACCCTTTCAATGAAAAAGGCTTGATCGAGGCGATGGCGGCACAGCAGGTCACCGCGATTTCCATGGAAATGATCCCGCGAAGCACGCGGGCTCAGAAGATGGATGCACTGTCGAGCCAGGCCAATTTGGCGGGCTATGTAACGGTGGTTCAAGCTGCGTTTCATTGCCCCAAAATCATGCCCATGATGATGACCCCTGCTGGCACCATTGCGCCGGCTAGAGTGTTCGTCATCGGGGCCGGCGTTGCTGGTCTGCAGGCTATCGCTACCGCGAAGCGCCTAGGCGCACGCGTCGAAGCATTCGATACCCGTCCCGTTGTAGCGGAGCAGGTGCAGTCGCTGGGCGGTAAGTTCGTTGAGATTGATCTCGGAGACACCGGCCAAACCGAACAAGGCTATGCGAAAGAATTGACTCCTGCACAGCTCGAACTGCAGCGGCAGGGCCAAAAGCAGGTGATTAGTCAGTCTGATGTGGTCATTACCACAGCCCAATTGTTTGGCCGCCGTGCGCCGCAAATTGTCAGCCAGGATATGGTCGAGTCTATGCGCCCTGGTAGCGTTATTGTGGATATGGCGGTGGAAAGCGGCGGCAACGTTGAAGGGTCTAAGCTTAACGAAGTCGTTGACGTTAACGGCGTCAAAATTGTCGGTCAGGGTAACTTGCCAGGCGAAGTTGCGCGCAACGCTAGCGAGATGTACTCCAATAACCTCTTTAACTTGTTACAAGAGTTTTGGAACGATGAGGACAAAACGTTAGCGTTAGACCCGGAAGACGATATCGTCTCGCAGTGCGTTATTACTCGTGACGGCGCCATCGTCAACGATACCATCAAAAATGTGTACAGCGGAGCATAGCCCCATGGAAGCCGTATTTCTCTCCTTAGTCTTAATGTTGTCTATTTTTTTGGGATTTGAGTTGATCTCCAAAGTCCCTGCCACTTTGCATACCCCGTTAATGTCAGGGGCAAATGCGATTTCCGGCATCACCATTGTTGGCGCACTACTCTCCGCTGGCGCTGAAAATCCGTTACTGGCAACAGTGCTCGGTGCCGGCGCTGTTATGTTTGCGAGCATTAACGTGGTCGGTGGCTATCTGGTTACCAACCGAATGTTGAGTATGTTCAAGAAGAAAGATAGCCCATCAGCTGAGGACAAAAAATGAGTTTAGAAAGCATCAACTTATGGTACGTCCTCTCCGCTGCCCTGTTTATTTTCGGCTTGAAGCAATTGGGTTCTCCAGCGACAGCAGTACGCGGCAACGGCCTTTCTGCTCTGGCGATGTTTATTGCGGTCGCGGCCTCTTTATTTAGTGCAGAGATCATTTCCTTCGAATGGATTGTTGGCGCTGCAGCGCTGGGCGCAGTTATCGGCGCAATTGCTGCGCAACGCGTGGCGATGACCACCATGCCGGAAATGGTGGCGTTGTTTAACGGTTCTGGCGGTATAGCGAGTTTGTTGGTCGGCTGGGCTGCGCTCTACAACTTAGGCAACACAACCTTCACTGATATCACGATTATGCTCTCCGTCATCATTGGAGGCGTGACTTTTAGCGGCAGTATTCTCGCTTGGGGTAAGCTTTCTGAAGTGATGAACTCGGGCGCTTGGACTTTCGGTGCGCAGCGTATTGTCAATGCCGTGATTGTTCTGGCGCTGCTGTATTCCTCGGTGATGTTTTGTATGAATCCAGCGGTGGATTCACCTTATCTCTACGCAGTCATTGGTCTGTCCGTGGTGTTTGGTGTGATGGCAGTCGCGCCGGTGGGCGGTGCAGATATGCCGGTGGTGATCTCGCTACTCAACAGTTATTCGGGCTTGGCGGCCTGTGCTGCAGGATTTGCCATCAATAACAACATTTTGATTGTTGCCGGTTCTATGGTCGGTGCCGCAGGCATCATCCTTACCAACATTATGTGTAAGGCAATGAATCGGTCTCTGGCGCATGTCTTGTTTTCCGGCTTCGGTGCCGCGAAGCAGGCGACTAAGGTTGAGGGCGAGGTTAAGCCGATCAACAGCGAGGATGCCTTCCTTATTCTCGAAGCTGCGCAATCCGTGGCCTTCGTTCCAGGCTACGGAATGGCTGTAGCCCAGGCGCAACACGTGGTACGCGAGCTCGGCGAGTTGCTGGAAGGTAATGGCGCTGAAGTATCTTATGCGATTCACCCGGTAGCGGGGCGTATGCCAGGTCACATGAACGTATTGTTGGCAGAGGCAAACGTGCCCTACGATCAGTTGGTAGAAATGGAAGACATTAATCCGCGTATTGAGAACGTCGATGTAGCGGTAGTGATTGGCGCTAATGATGTGGTCAATCCCGCAGCCCGCAATGACGAGAACAGCCCAATTTACGGTATGCCGATTATTAACGTGGATCAGGCGCGAACGGTATTCGTGCTGAAGCGATCCATGGCATCGGGTTTCTCCGGTGTCGACAATCCGCTGTTCTTTGGCGATAACACGCGCATGTTATTTGGTGACGCGAAGCAGTCTATTGCCGCCGTTGTTGCAGAGTTCAAGGGTTAGGCATGTCGGCGACTGATCTTCCACAACGCCTGCAAGAGGCTAATGCTAATGATCAGTTTCGGCGTCGCTGGTCGCCGCGGTCGATGACCGCGGCTCCGCTGGCTCAATCAGACTTAGAGCAGTTGTTCGAAGCAGCTCGCTGGTCGCCTTCCTGTTTTAATTCACAGCCTTGGCGGTTTGTTTATGCGCATCGTGACACGCCTGTATGGGAGACCATGCTGGCTAATCTGATGGATGTGAATCGAGCTTGGGCTAAAAATGCAGGCGCGCTGATAGCCGTTATCTCTCGCTCTACTTACAGTCACAACGATGCGGATGCCCCCATGCACGCCTTTGATACTGGCAGTGCCTGGATGAGCCTTGCTTTGCAAGCTCAGCATCAGGGGTTAGTCACGCATGCAATGCGCGGCTTTATGTTGGCTGATATGGAAGCGGCGTTGGCAGTGCGAGCGCCATATAGCATTCAGGCGATGATCGCAGTCGGGCACCAGGGCGCTGCGGAACAACTGTCCGAGCCATTGCGCGAACGCGAGCAACCCAGCCCGCGACTTAGCATTGCAGAGATTGCCTTCGCCGGACGTATGCCGGAAGAGTAATTGAATCTTCAGATTAATCGTTTGCGTTCCGCCAAGTGCCGCAGGCTATGCCATCCACTGTCCATGACCCCACTCGATAGCGAATCAAGCGCAATACCGGGAAACCGAGCGCTGCGCACATTCTTCTGACCTGGCGATTACGACCTTCGGTCAGGGTCAAGGTGAGCCAACTCGTAGGGATGGTGCGGCGCGTTCGTATCGGCGGGTCGCGTGGCCATAACTGGTCAGAATCAATCGGCAAGCCAAGCTGCCACTTAACTGGTGCGCAGGGGCCGTCTTTCAACATTAACCCCTGGCCTAGTGGAGCAAGACTTTGATTCGTCGGTTGGCCCTCGACTTGCACCCAATAGGTCTTGCTGAGTTTTGCGGCGGGATGACTGATCTTGTGCTGCAGCGCTCCATTGTTAGTAAGGACTAACAAGCCTTCACTGTCTAGATCCAAGCGGCCTGCCGCATAAACACCTGGGATTGGGATATAGTCGGCCAGGCACGGCCGCTTTGCGTCATCTGTAAACTGGCTTAGCACGTTGTAAGGTTTGTTGAATAAGATAATTTGGCTCGCGTGTTTAGACATCAGGTTAACCTAATCTAGAACCGGGTCTGCTTGCGCAAGTGATCTAACAAATAATCTGGTGGTTCTGTGTAGTGCGATTGTAAGCCTGCCTGGCGTTGTTATCGGGAAGCAAGGCTTTGCACCGAGTCCGCCGCTGATTCGTAAATTTCAGTAAGTGTGCCAGATTTCTTTACCAACGAGCATACGCGCCGTTTGAGGCGGTGAAAGGCGAGCGACATCAGATTCCCCTTTGCCCAATCGGTTGACATGGAGAAAAGTATGGAGACGAGGACTGAAAGAATGGACTTATATGAGGTCATGCGGACCACTTTTGCTGCGCGCGATTTTTTGCCGGACAAGGTAAGCGACACACAGATCCATCGCATTTTAGACAATGCCCGTTTTGCACCCAGCGGTGGCAATCGCCAAGGCTGGCGAGTTGTCGTGGTACGCGACGCGTCAATGCGCCGCAAACTAGGCGAATTGATTGAACCGACCATGCAGCGCTATGTTGCCCAGGTCAAAGCTGGTGAAGCGCCTTTTAACACCGTGCATCCCAGCCAGGTCACTGATGCCGAGGTTGCCGCAACGCAGCCACCGGCCTCAATGATTGAGAACTTGACCCAGGCTCCGGTTATATTGATGGTATTTGTCGACCTATCGGTAGTCGCCTCCTTTGATCACGACGCGAGATATGCCGGTGTCATATCTGGTGCTTCGGTGTACCCCTTTGTGTGGAACATTCTTCTGGCTGCGCGTAATGAAGGCTTGGGCGGCACTTTAACAACTTTTGTTGGCGGTCAAGCGGCAGCGTTGCACGAGCTGTTTTCAGTGCCAGAAGGTTGGGCGTTCGCGGCTATGCTGCCAATGGGTAAGCCGGTGAAACAGCTGACTAAGTTGAAGCGTAAACCGGTGAGTGAGTTTACTTATCAAGACACGTTTGTCGGTCCGCAATTACAGATCGAACCGGATGCGGTCTAGCACAGAACTTAGGCTTCGTAGCTTAAATCGCTGGGTCGGACCTCCTACCTAATCGCTACTTCAATGGGTTCCCAATCGATATGCTGAACAAGCGCGCAACAAATGGTTGCAGCCTTGCTGGTGCTGGGCGAGGATATTCGGCGTAAACGGTTCTCGGTTGCATGCGATCGAACCTGTAGCGCGCAATATGTTAAGCCTAAGAGCCAGTCGCGAGCCAGTCAGAGCAGAGAATGTAGTGGAACAAAATGGACAATGCGAAATTGCTGCTCCGCGCGATCTGGTTTGGAGTGCATTGCAAAATCCGGATGTGCTCGCGGCCAGCATCCCGGGCTGCAAAAGTATGCGGCGCATTGACGCCACTCATTATCTTGCATCGGTGCAGACTAAAGTCGGACCGGTCTCCGCCTCGTTCGAAGTGCAAATTGACCTGCAGGACATTGATCCGCCGAATCGCTACACCCTATCAGGTGAAGGCAAAGGCGTGGCGGGGTTTGCCAAGGGCCAGGCTGAGGTGGATTTGATCGAAGCGGCGCAAGGCACACTGTTAAAGTATCGCCTGCAAGCGACAGTTGGCGGCAAGTTGGCGCAAGTTGGCAGTCGCCTGATAGACGGCACGACGCGCAAATTAGCCAACGAATTTTTTGCGAATTTGGTCGAACGTATAGCCGACGCGGAATCCAGCCCCGAAATCCGACAAAGTGAGCAAGCATCACAAATGGCAGCAGAACAAGAAACAAAACAAGATGGCGCGACAGCAGACACAGAGCAGCCTAAGGACAAGCCCGTTAAGCGTGAGAATGATGGCCAACTGGTTATTTGGTCGATCGCGTTTGGAGTGCTTATATTAGCGATGGTGCTGGCCTATTAAGAAATCTGGCCAGTTGGTATCAAGGAACCGCGATAGACACCAATTCAGAAACAAATAAAAACCTAGACACGGAAGTAAACACAGTCAGCTAACGATGTGAGGTTGAGGCAATAAAAGGCAGCCCGGGATATGGCACTAAAGCGCACGAAACTGAAAGTAAACGGCGAAACGCACAAGCTCAAAGTCGAGCCGCATAGTTTGCTGGTAGAGACCTTGCGTAGTGAGCTAGGTCTAACAGGCACGCATGTTGGGTGTGATACCTCACAATGTGGCGCCTGCACCGTCCATTTAAACGGGCGCGCAGTAAAGGCTTGTAGTTTGTTGACGGTGCAAGCAGATGGCTCAGATATCACAACGATAGAGGGTATCGGAACGGTCGATAATCTACACCCGATGCAGGCTGCTTTTCACGAATACCACGGCCTGCAATGCGGATTCTGCACACCGGGAATGATCATGCAAGCGATTGATCTGGTGGCGCAGAATGAAACGTTGACCGCAGATCAAATACGGCAAGGTCTTGGTGGCAATCTGTGCCGCTGCACTGGCTATCACAATATTGTAAAAGCCATTCAGTCAGTTGCTAATGACAAAGGTGGCGTCGCGTAAGCTAACTTCACGTGATCGGGTTCGGTCATGGCAGCGGTGCAGTTATCCCTATTTGGCGCGAGAGGAGGAGCGATAGGAGGAGTGATAGGAGGAGCAAGAGGGGCACGGCTAAAGCGGCTTGTAGGCGGACAAAATCAGTTCGAGAAATCGTAGCGGCGAGCAGGGCGCAGCAAGTTCATACAGCGGTATGGGGTGGTATTCGTAAAGTTCACCCAGAAACGAGGCTTAGAGCCTTGCAAAATGAGCGGCCGCAAGCGTTAAATAAAAACGCTGTGTGCTGAAGGCAAATACATAAAGATCTAGCGCCGAGACAGAAACAAGAGAACAAGCAAGATATAGAGACCAAAGGACCAAAGGACCAAAGGACCTAAGGACAAAAGGACAAGAGGACAAGAGGACCAAAAGACAGAAGGACAGAAGGACAAAAAGTCAAAAAGACAGAACCGGAATGGTAAATCCAATAATCACAGCCCTAGCAGTGGGCTAACTTTCAACTCCACAGACTGGACACCGGCGCAACGTGTATCGCTTCACCTACCATCAACCCAAATTTCTCCACAAGGCGCAGGGTTTGTTCAAAGCTGCGGAAGACCCAATCTTCCTAGCCGGTGGTATGACTTTGGTGCCGACCATGAAGCAGCATCTGGCCACCCCCACTGACGTAATCGATCTGGCAGGCCTAGACGAACTCTGCGGCATCGAAGATCTCGGCGATTACATCGCGATCGGCGCAATGACGACGCATAATGCAGTTGCGGCAAATCCTCTCGTCCAAACCAAAATACCAGCGTTGAGTGACTTGGCAGGTTGCATTGGGGATAACCAGGTACGGAATCGCGGTACGCTGGGGGGTTCAATTGCTAACAGCGATCCCGCAGCCGACTATCCTGCCGCGCTGGTTGCGTTAGGCGCGCGAGTCATAACTTCTAACCGTCCGATCGCAGCCGATGATTACTTCCTGGATTTGTTCGAGACTGCTTTAGAACCCGGTGAAGTGGTCTTGCGAGTTGAATTTCCAGTACCCAAGCGCGCCAGTTATGCCAAATTCAGACATGTCGCATCGGGTTACGCCGTGGTCGGCGTGATGTTGGCCGAGTTCTCTGACAGTTTTCGAGTGGGGGTCACGGGCGCTGGTCCTTGCGCCTTTCGCGCAAGCGGTTTGGAAGCCATTTTAAGTCGTTATATGCTCGCCGCAGAGGGCGTGGGTGAAAACCCGACCCAGGCGCTGGCTCAAGAGACTTTAGCTGCGGCCCATGCCGAACTCGAAGCCGTAGAAATCCCCGACGTTGGTTTTAACAGCGATATTCATGCATCGGCTGTCTACCGCGCTCACTTGATTCGGGTGATGACTCAGCGCGCGCTGCGCGCGCTGGTATTGGGTTAACAACACGGCAGCCCAGACATGGCAATGATTATGCGCACAATTCTTTGCGAAGCTCTTGCTGACGATATTGGTTCGGTCCAATTACGCGAGGTGCCGCTGCCGGAACCAGGTCCCGGTCAGGTGCGAGTGCGACTCAAAGCATGCGCCGTGAATTTTCCAGACTTGTTAATGATCCAGGGTAAATATCAGTTCAAGCCGCCGCTGCCGTTCGCACCAGGGGGCGAAGCAGCCGGAGATATCGATGCCTGCGGCGCGGGTGTCAGCTGGCACGAGGGTGATGCGGTCATTGTCGGTATGCGTTACGGCGGCTTCGCCGATTATGTGGTGGTAGACGCGGCCCAAGTGAAGGCGCTCCCAGCGGGCATGAGCTATGCCGCCGGAGCTTCCTATCAAACCGCTTACCTGACCGCTTACGTGGCATTGCATCGACGCGGTGACTTGCAGCCAGGTGAAACACTTTTAGTTCATGGTGCCACTGGTGGTGTGGGCATGGCGGCTGTGGATTTGGGCAAATATATGGGCGCCCAAGTCATTGCGACTGGTGGACGCGACAGTAAGTTAGCCGTTGTCGCAGCTCGCGGGGCAGACCATGTGATTAACTACACCCAAGCGGATGGCAGCCTCGGAGGCTTTCGCGAACAAGTCAAAGCGTTGACCGATGATCGCGGCGCAGATGTGATTTATGACCCGGTAGGCGGAGATGTCTTCGATGAAAGTATGCGCTGCGTCAATTGGAACGGTCGTATTCTAACGATTGGATTTACCAGTGGTCGATGGCCGTCGGCACCGGTAAATCTAATTCTCATCAAGCAGATCTCTGTAATCGGCGTGCGCGCTGGTGAATACGGTCGGCGCGCGCCGGAGCTTGGAAAGGAGAATCAGCGGGTGCTCTACGAGTTAGCTGCATCTGGGCAAATCCAACCTTACATCAGCCACGCGTTACCTTTGGAGCAAGCCGTGGCAGCAATGCGTTTGCTTGAGAACCGTCAGGTAGTTGGCAAAGCCGTTGTGACTCTCAATGATTATCAGTATCCGGAAGCCGCATCTGCAAAGGATTAACGGGCTACCGGTACGCAATATCGACGCTGCAATTGCCCATTTCTAGACCTAGACAGGCGCAATTCTCTTAGGTAAGTTCCCGTTTCCGTCCGCGCCAAAAAGTGAAACGGCTGCTGAACGCCAGCTGGAGACAGCGGCATACAGCGTCATAGGCCAGCGCGGCGGCATACAATTTAGACCAGTTTGTTAAATCGTAAGGACTTGATCTGAGTCGGCTTTGGTCGGTTAGGACAGGTACCAGGGAGGCGTTTATGCAAATTCAGCAATTGCTGCAAAACTCGGCAAGAGGGGATCACGCCCCTGCGGAACTCCGTGACATCGAAACCTGTGTGCGGAGGGAGCGATGAACATTAAAGAGTTTTGCAAACGAAAGCGTGGCGGAGACAAGATCTCCATGGTCACCTGTTATGACTTTTGGTCCGCGCAAATTCTCAATCACTCTAACATCGATACGCTGTTGGTTGGCGATAGCCTGGCAATGGTTATGCATGGCTTTCCAAGCACCGTGCACGCTACCGTGGACATGATGGAAACGCATGTGGCCGCAGTACGGCGGGGTGCACCGGACAAGTTTATTGTCGGCGATATGCCGTTCCTGGCAGCACGCTCGGGCGTCGAGACGGCAATGCAGGCGGTCGGCAGGCTCATGCGTGCAGGCTGCAACGCAGTCAAGATCGAAGGTGCTGCAGGGCAGCTTGACCTGATGTCTCACATTGTCGAATCGGGTGTGCCGGTTATGGGCCATTTGGGGCTTACCCCACAATCTATAGAAGCTCTTGGCGGTCACCGCGTACAGGGTCGCCAAGACGAGGCCGCGCAAAAAATTCTTGATGACGCGCTAGCTATAGAAAAAGCCGGTTGTTTTGGGATGGTTTTGGAGTGCGTTCCGGCAAGCCTTGGGAGGCAGATTTCTCGCGAAGTGCGGATTCCGACTATTGGTATTGGTGCTGGTCCAGACACGGATGGCCAAGTGCTGGTATTGCAAGATTTGCTCGGCATGACGGTTGGCTTTAAGCCCAAGTTCTTACGCCATTATATGCAGGGTGCTTGCCAGTTGACCGAAGCGCTAAACGGTTTTCATGGTGACGTCACCGCCGGTGCGTTTCCGTGTGCTAAGGAAGCCTACTTGTAGCTAAGCGGCTTTTAGCGGGTTTGGCTCTCGGTTTAATTCGGGAGAGGGCTTCTTTTTAGGGCAAGCTTGGGTTGTGCTGCTCGCGCCGGGTTATCCCTAAAGGGCTTGAGCGCTGAGGCTCGCGGTTAAGGTTGGAACAAATGCAGGTATTCAAAGAGATAGCCGCATTGCAGGGCTGGCGGCGGCAGCTTCAAGTCCAGGCAAGTGCCGCGCCCACGGTGGGTTTTGTGCCGACTATGGGTGCGCTGCATGCGGGGCATCTTGCGCTTTTGCAAACCAGCGTTGCCGCCAACGACTACACCGTGCTTAGCATCTTTGTGAATGCTACCCAGTTCAATGACCCCAAAGACCTGACTCACTATCCGTCTTCGTTAACAGAAGATTTGCAACTGGCGCGGGACGCAGGCGTGGCCGCGGTCTTATTGCCTGCTCATGCTGATCTCTACCCGGATGATTATCGCTACCGGGTTAGCGAGTCGCAGTTTAGCCAGATGCTGTGCGGTGCGCATCGTCCTGGACACTTTGACGGTGTGTTGTCGGTGGTGCTCAAGCTGTTAAATATTGTTGCTCCGAGTCACGCCTATTTCGGCTTGAAAGACTACCAGCAATATCTGTTGATCAAGGAAATGTGCCAGGCCTTGTTTGTGCCGGTCGCAATCGTTGGCTGCGAAACGGTGCGCGAAGCAGATGGACTGGCGCTGTCTTCGCGAAACCGCAGGCTAACGCCCGAGGCGCGCCGGATTGCTGCTCAGTTAAACCAGATCTTGCGACAAACAGTTGATGAGGCGGAGGCCACCGACCAATTGACCGCCGCAGGAATGGAAGTCGATTATGTTGCCGCTGTGGACGGGCGTCGTTTGGCTGCGGTAAATCTGGCGATCGGTAACGCGACCATTAGGCTGATAGATAATGTCAGCCTTGGCGCGACGGACGCTGGCTAAGCGGGTAGATAAGGCTGAACGCCTTTTTAAGCCCCTTTAGGTAGGGGTTCTTG
>CENJ01090878.1_pt1 | contig 13866 bp, 12 predicted proteins | sample 356161 | NCBI WGS metagenome assembly CENJ01 (sample SAMEA2619531, study PRJEB7988) | marine metagenome | biome: marine biome (ENVO:00000447); feature: surface water layer (ENVO:00002042); material: "saline water (ENVO:00002010), including plankton (ENVO:xxxxxxxx)" | depth 5 m
AAAGTTAACGGACCTATCTCTGCTAGTGCGTTAGTTACTGCTGGAACTCTTACTTTAGATGATTCTTACATCTCTAAAGTAACTTCTATTAATCTAGATGCTTTAGCTACGGTTACTGAGATACAAACTGATTCTGGAGGAACTGATAACATCGTATTTACATCAGCTACTGATGTACAATTAGGTGCATTAGCTTCTTACCCAGGTGCTGGTTCTGATTATGGTTTAACAATTACGACTAAAGCTGATGCTACGTTAGACATTGGTAGTCTTGATGATGTTAAAACTGATGGAACTGCTGCTCCAGTTGCTTTAGCTTTAAATGGTCCAAAAGATGTAACTATATCTAATATGACTGCTTACGCTGGATCTCTTAGTTTAACTAATGTAGAGAATGCAACAATTACTGGATTTAAAGGACCTATTACTGTAAATGGTGGTGTTGAAAATATCACTATGACAGATGTAGAGGATTTTGCATTTAGCTCAGCTACTGCTTTAAAAACAGTTACTTTAGATGTTGACAAAGCTTCTGACCCAGCATTAACTGCTACTCAGACAGCTCCTTCAGCATATGGTGCTGCTGTTACAGGGTATACAAGCCCTACTCCAGCTTTAGCTTTTGCTAGTATGGCTAATTTAACTTCTGTAACATTAACTGGATTTTACCAAAGTTTATCTTTTACAAGTTTAGCTAATTTAGCTTCTCTTGATATAGATGTTACAACAGGTGATTTAACAATTACTGATAATGACAACTTAACAACTTTAGATGTTACTGGTTCAGAAATTGGTAATGTAACAGTTACAAATAATGATGGAATTGCTACTGTCGATTTAGATCACACAACTGATCTTAACTTCTACGGTACAACTGCTGATAGAAAATCTGTTGCTATGACAGTTACTGGAAACAGCGAAATGACATTATTCCACAACACAGGTGCTACTAACATAATGACGTTTAACCTATCTAGTAATGCAAAACTTGCTACAGTTAAACTTACAGGTATGACTGGAGTAGGAACTGCTACTACAACTTCTAATCCAGTAGTTGACGTTTATAGTAATGCATTAGTTGCTTCAAGCGCATCAGATACAGATGACGGATTAACTCAATACTCTGTTGATGGTACGAATGACGCAAGTGACCTAGGTAGTTTTACTACTACTTCTGGTATGGAAACGATAAAAACTTATTTAACTGCTGTAAATGCAAACGCTAAATCTGATGCTAACGTTCACTTTGATACAGTTCAGCTTCACAACATTGCTGCTGATGCTGCAACATCAAGTGAAACTGCAGGTGATCAAAACTCAGGTAATGCTGTTTCTTTCTCTTCAGAGGGTAATAACGACGTTACTTTAGTTTATTCAAACACTGCATCAACTTTAACGACTACAACATCAGGTGATAACGCTGCTGTTAAGCAAAAAACTGCTTGGTTAATAGATGTTTCTTCGGTAAGTACTCTAGCTTTAAAGCTTGGTTCTGCTGGTAATACAGCTGGTGTTGATATACTAGAAACAGATGGAACTTTTGGTACACTAACATTAACTGGGAACAACACCCTTGATGTTGCTGAACTGACTTCTGCTGCTTCTACTTCAAGAGCTACAACAGTTGGTGTAACATTAACTGCTGCTGCTACTGGTAATCCAGTATTACCAACTATTCAATTTATGACATCTGTATCTTCAGCTGAAGGTTCTAATGGTGAGGCATATACGAATACAGAGGCGAGTGATTTAAGTTATACTACAACTTATGCTGGTGCTGCTGTACCTTCATACTTAACAACATATGATGTGTTTACACTATCATATGGAGGTAATTCTGTGACTGCTACTCTTGCTGCAAACGCAATAACAGGGGCAATTGCTGCTGCAAATATTGCTTCTACTTTAATGGATGCATGGAATACTAAGTATAGTACAGGTAGTACGTCTGGAGCACTTAGTGCTTGGACAACAGGAGCACTTTCTACAGCTCTTATTACTGCACCAACTCTTAGAGATTCAAGATCAGGTGGTAGATTCTTCACAGATACTGCTGCTGTAACTTGGACTCCTGCAACTGCTGCGCAAGCATCATTGGCAACGTCTGGTGTAATAACTCAGACAGTAATGTCTTGGACTATTGGTTCTACGGATGCTACAACTGATAACGGAGCTACAGGTACTGATATTGTACTTGCTATTGAAGAAACAGTTGCTGGTAATGGAATGGCAAACAGACTTACAGGACATGCAAGTTTAATTGCTGATGGAACTGCTGTTGGTACAGTAGAGAATACTCTATCGAACTCATTTGGTCTTGTTACCAACTTAATTTCTGTAGGTAGTTCGGCTGTTAATACAGGTACAACGACAAACGTTTTCCCTTCTGATGCAAGAGGAGATGTGGTTGTTGGTGTAACTGCTAATGCTGGTACAACTGCAACAACAGGTACTGCAAGAACTACATATACTAGACTTCACTGGCTAGGATAAAAAGTGTAATTTCTTGAGATATTAAACCCTCCTTTACGGAGGGTTTTTTATTTTTGTATAGTATGAGACTAAACAATACTTTAATCTATTTATATATACTCGTCGGACTAATGCCTTATTTTGGCACTGCTGACAAAATGCATCCACAAACATTATATATATCTATTTTAAATATAATCAGTATTGGAGTAATACTTTATCAAAATGGCATACCCAAGACATTCAAAAAATTATTGAAAATATCATATTACAAACAATTTGTCTTCTATTTTGTCTTTTTAATATTTGCAATTTTAAGTGTTTTACAAGCTATAAATGAAATTCAATCAATGATTACTCTTGCTGAGATCTTATCTCAGTTTTTTGCTTTTTTAATTTTGATTTATCTAGTTTCAAATTTAAAGAATGTTAAAAGCTTTTTTATAAATTCAATTGTTATATTATGTGTAATTGAGTTATTTTCAACGATATACCCATATTTGGCAGATATTTTTAGATTAGGGTACCCAATAAATAGATCTCTAGAATATAGGGGTGTTTCGGGTAGTGTAAACATTATATCATATTTATTACTAATGAAGTTGCCATTTATATACTATTTATCTGTTGTTAAGAAAAAGTATCGAATCTTTTTTATTTTAATTTCAGTATCAATTTTATATTCAATTATAGTAATTCATCAAACAAGAAGTGCAATAATTTTAAGTTTTTTAGTGTCTATATTTATTTTACTTGTTTTTATTTATAACAGTTTCATAGATAAAAAAGGTAAATTGTTTAGTCTAAAAAGCTCTATAATAGTAGTTGTTTTACCTGTATTTTTATCATTGTTCTTGAGTAACGTTCAGGCTTCTAAATTTAACAGGACTTTAAATGTTCAAGATAGACTCTCTTCTATTAATCTTGATGAATATTCGACTAATTCTAGACTAAGGTATTACTCCCAAGCAATAGAATCTATAATCTCTAATCCACTAGGAATAGGAATAGGAAATTGGCAAATAGTTTCTATTGACAAGGATAAAGAAAATATTGAGGCTTATATAATTCCATATCATGCACATAATGATTTTTTAGAATTATCAGCTGAAACAAGCTTAGTAGGTGGGATTGCATATTATATGATCATTGTTTCAACTTTATTTTTTTTACTAAAAAAAATTATTCAATCTATTCAGAGAAGAAAACCACTTGAGTATGACTTGCTTTTTTTTACAGTATTGGGTATTTGGATAGTTGACTCTATGTTTAATTTTCCTGCTGCAAGAGTTTTACAACAAATAACATTAATGTATATAATAGCAGTGATTATAAACTATTATAAATTTAAAACTTTAAAGTTGCCAAAAATGATAAGTACTTTTGCACTTTGTGTATTATTTATTTCTCTACCTTTTGTTTTATTTTCATCAATTAGATTAGTTAAATCATCTTTTGATCAAAGAGTTTTACTTTCGCATTATAACCTCGCTGATTATACTATACCTCTTGAAGTAGTAGACGAAATGGATATGGAATATTCTGATCTAACTGTAACAGGAATTCCCATGAAGTCTTTAAAAGGGTTTTTTTATATGAAGGCAGGTTTACATAGAGAGGCTATAGATCTTTTTAATGAGGGAACAAGTAGAAATCCATATTTATATTTTAGTGAATCATATAAATCTTTCTCTCATCTTAATTTAAAAAATTATGATAGTGCATATTACTTTTCTGATTTAGCATTTAATAAAATACCAGGAAATGTTGTCCATTTTGCTAATCTTGCTTTAAGTCATGTTTACAGAAGAGATTCTGTTGGACTAAAAAAGGCATATACTAGGGCAATACATAAAAAAGAATTACACGATGAGATTTATCTTACGGCAATGGCTGATATTATTGACTCTGATCAAGAGAATTTTGCTCTAGATAAATTTAATTTAAATATACAATCTGGCAATGATAATTTAAAGCGAAGTTATTTTACTCTAAAAATTGGTCGAAATAATGTGTTTGAAGCAGATAAATTTCATCAAATAGGTGAATATTATTTCAAAGAAGAAGACTTTGAGACTGCAGAAGATTTTTTTAGAAGAGCATCAAACCTTAATCCCTATGAACTTGTATATAAAGAAAATCTTGCCAATACAAACCTTAAATTAGGGAGATTTGGTGTTGCATTAAATATTTTAAATGAGTTGATAATTGAGGATGGGTCTAAATCAATTAAAGTAAAGTATTTAAGGATTTTAGCATATTTAAATCTTCAAGATTTTGAAAATGCATGTTTGCAGATTAATGAAATCAAAAATGAACCATTAGTTAGAAAAATTGAACTGGAAAGGTTTTGTAATTAAAATGTAATTTGAATTAATATGGTAGTTAATAATGTAATTAAGCCAATTATAATAACAGTTAAAAAATGATTTTTCACTTTTTTAAATATTAAGTGATGAATATGTCTTTTGTCAGCTATAAAGGGAGATTCCCCATTAATTATTCTTAAAAAAAATATCCTAGTAAGATCTGCTATAGGGTAAACAAAAATTGATATTATAAATAAAATTTTATGTAAATCATAATTATCCTTAATTACATAATCATTTGTCATTATATGGACTATATAAACACTAGAAATAGTGCCAAGTAGTAAGGATCCAGAATCTCCTAGGAAAACTTTTTTTGATTTTTTAAAATTAAAATAATATAAGGGAAGTATACAAATAATTAGCAACGAACTAAAATTAATAAATGGAGTTCCATTTTTAGAGAAAAATTCAAATAGTAATATAAAAATAGAGACAATGGTTATAGCAAGACCATCAATTCCGTCTATAAAATTTATTGCATTTAATACAGCAACAATAATTAGCATAGTTAATAATTGGGCTATGATCCTATTTAATTCAAATATTCCAAAAACACCGTGCATATTTTCAATTATATAACCATTATCAATGATAATTTTGGCAGCAATAATTTGAAAAATAAATTTTAATTTAAAATCAACTTTGTAAATATCATCATACAACCCAACAACAGCAATAAGTCCAACTGGAATAATTATTGAGAAATCATAAATAGTATCACCTAAAAAATAATGATATAATGATATAATAAATATCGTCAATAGTAATCCAATTCCGCCGGATCTAGTTGCGATCACATTATGGGAGGACCGTTTATTTATTTCATCTACCAAGTCATATTTAATAAAAATTTTTTGAAGTATAATTATGAAAAAAACACTTAAGGATAATGTAAATAATAAAATAGAGATACCCATTTTTAAGATTTTACTAAAAGTAGAAAGAAATAAATAAAAAAATAAATTCTAGGATAAATTTTCAAATTAACCTAAAATTAAGTACTTTTGTTACTCATTATTATGCTTAATAGTTTAATTACATCTAAAACACGATTAAGGCTGTTAATAAAGTTTTTCATGTCTCAAGCCAATAAAGCTCATTTAAATGGGCTTGCAAATGAGTTTGGAGAATCTACAAACTCAATCAGAAAAGAATTAAACAATCTTTACGGTGCAGGTTATCTTTTAAAATCTAAATCAAATAATAAAATTGAATATAATGTTAATCCAAACCATCCACTCTATGAAACTATGCGAAAAGTAGTTATGAAGCATTTAGGATTAGACGATATTGTTGAAACTGTTTTAGAAAAAATGGGGAATATTGAAAAAATAATTCTAATAGGAGATTACGCAAAAGGCATTGATTCTGGAAATATAGAAGTAATTCTTACAGGAAGAGATCTTGACATGGAATATATATCAAATATTGAAAATAAAATTGAGAAGCTGATTAATAGAAAAGTTACGTTTTATTTATCATCAAAATTTCTTTCAGAGCAACAAAATATAATTTTATACACTAATGAAGTTTAAAGAAAAAGAGGACAGACCATGGGGAGCTTTTTATGTAATTCATGATGAATTAAATTATAAGTTGAAGCGTATTGATGTTAATCCATATTCTAGATTAAGCTATCAATATCATAATAAAAGATCAGAATGTTGGACAATTGTTCAAGGCTCGGGTATAATAACTATAGATGGAGTTGATAAAAAAATCTCAAGTGGAGAGTCTATCAAAATTGAACAGGGTTCAAAACACAGAGTCTACAACGATACTTCAGAGAGTTTAGTTTTTATTGAGGTTCAAACCGGTTCTTATTTTGGAGAAGATGATATAATTAGAATTGAAGATGACTACAACAGATAGAATATGAAAAAGAAAGCAATAATTGTATCGGGATATTTTAACCCAGTTCATAAAGGGCATATTGAATACTTTATGAATGCTAAAAAAATAGCTAATTATTTAATAGTAATTGTAAATAATGATTATCAGAGAAAAATTAAGCAATCAAAAGAGTTTATGCTTGAAGATGAAAGAATATTTATAGTAAAAAATTTACAAATGGTTGATAAGTGCTACATGTCAATAGATAAGGATCGAACAGTAATAAATACTATTGAGCTTATTTATAATGAATTAAATCATAAATATGATCTTTATTTTGGAAATGGTGGAGATCAGAATAATGACATAATACCTGAGCGTGATATTTGTGATAAACTATCCATAAAGTTAATTGATAATTTAGGAGAAAAAATTCAATCCTCCTCTTGGATACTAAATAATGAGTAACATGAAAATAAAAAACATCTGCTGCATTGGTGCAGGCTATGTTGGAGGCCCAACAATGGCAGTAATAGCTCTAAAATGTCCTCATATAAATGTTACTGTAGTTGACATGAATAAAGAGAAGATTAAAAAATGGAATGGAGATCTGGAGCATCTCCCAGTTTATGAACCTGGTCTTAAAGAAATAATTGCACAAGTAAGAAATAAAAACTTATTTTTTTCAGATAAAATTGATGAGTCAATTCAAAAAAGTGAAATGATTTTTATGGCTGTTAATACACCAACAAAAGTTGAAGGAAAAGGGGCAGGTATGGCTGCGGATCTATCATTTGTAGAATCATGTGCAAAAAATATTGCATTGGTTTCAAAAAAAGATAAGATTGTTATTGAAAAGTCAACTTTACCAGTAAGAACAGCAGAGAGAATAAAGGCTGTACTAAAAAAATATAATAATGAGTGTCATTTTGAAATATTATCTAATCCTGAATTTTTGGCAGAAGGCTCTGCAATAGAGGACTTGTTCAAATCGGATAGAGTACTTATTGGGGGAGATAAAACAAAATCAGGTCAAGAAGCTGTTAAAGCACTTGTAAACATATATTTAAATTGGATTCCTCTTGATAAAATTATTACTACTAATGTTTGGTCTTCAGAACTATCAAAATTAGCCTCAAATGCAATGTTAGCTCAAAGAATTTCATCTATTAATAGTTTATCGGCTATTTGTGAAAAAACAGGAGCTGATACAATTGAGGTTGCAAAGGCAGTAGGAATGGATCATAGAATTGGTTCATACTTTTTATCACCTTCACCAGGATTTGGGGGAAGCTGTTTTCAAAAAGACATTTTAAACTTAGTTTATTTATGTGAACATTATGGTTTAAGTGAGGTTGCAGAATTCTGGCTTCAGGTAATTAAAATTAATAACTACCAGAGGATGAGGATAGTTGATAAAGTCGAAGAGCTTTTTAAAAATGGTAGAAAGGGAATAATTACAATTCTAGGATGGGCTTTTAAAAAAAATACAAATGATAGCAGAGAATCATCCTCAATATATATATCAAATAGCCTACTAAATAAGGGATATAAGTTAAATATATATGATCCTAAAGTTACAGATGAAAGAATATTAGATGATTTAAATACTCTAAATAAATTAAGTAACAAATCATCTTATACTTTAAAATCAGATAAATTTCAAATATATAATTCACTTAATGAGTCAATTAAAGAAACAGATGTTATTTTAATCTTAACTGAGTGGGATGAGTTTAAAAATTTTGAATCTGAAGCTAAGATTATTGATACAAGAAACATATATAATGGAAATAAATATTTTAAAATATAAGTATGAAAAGTAAAATTGCATTAATTACAGGAATTACAGGTCAAGATGGGGCATATCTTGCGGAGTTTTTATTATCTAAAAATTATATTGTTCATGGTATTAAGAGAAGATCTTCATCATTTAATACTGAGAGAATTGATCATCTCTTCCAAGAGAGGTCTGACGACTCAACATTTATTCTTCATTATGGAGACATGTCAGATGGAATGAATATAACTAGGCTTATAAGAGATATTAACCCTGATGAAATATATAATTTAGCTGCGATGAGTCATGTAAGGGTTAGTTTTGATACTCCAGAATATACTGCTAACATTGATGCACTAGGAACCTTAAGAATTTTGGAGGCTGTAAGATTGTTGAGTATGGAAAAACAGGTAAAAATATATCAAGCTAGCACAAGTGAACTTTTTGGTAAAGTTCAAGAAACTCCTCAAAGTGAAAAAACACCATTTTACCCTAGAAGTCCCTACGGAGTTGCAAAAATGTATGCTTACTGGATTACAAAAAATTATAGAGAAGCATATGGTATCTTTGCTTCTAATGGAATATTGTTCAACCATGAATCACCATTGAGAGGTGAAACTTTTGTATCAAGAAAAATTACACGTGCAGTTACAAGAATTTCGGTTGGTCTTCAAAATCAACTTTTAATAGGAAATCTAAATGCAAAAAGAGACTGGGGTCATGCTAAAGATTATGTTAAATCAATGTGGATGATGCTTCAACATGATAAAGCTGATGATTTTGTAATTGCATCAGGTCAAAACTCTTCAGTTAGAGACTTCATAATTAAATCTTTTAAATTGGTAGGAATAGTCATTGATTTTCAGGGAACAGGTATTAATGAAACTGGGGTAATTACTAAAATAGTAGATGAAACTAACAGTTTAAAAGTTGGGCAGACAATAGTTAAAGTTGACCCAGTTTACTTCAGACCTAGTGAGGTAGATACTCTACTAGGAAATTCCAATAAGGCCAGAACTATATTGAAATGGACACCAGAGTATGATTTTGATTCACTTGTTGAGGACATGGTTAAAAGTGATTTAGCGCTGGCAAAGAAAGAAAAAAAGATCAAAGAACTTTAGAATGAAAACAATATTGATTTTGGAAGTATTAAAATTTAAGAAAAAAACTTCATGAGTAACAATAAGCCATCTATATATAATATTCTTTTTCCTTTTAGTGATCAACTAGATTTATTTAATAAATATGTAATTATTTATTATTTTAAAACACACAAACCTGAAATAATATGGGTCAATAAAGTCCATGAGCAAATACTTGGATGTAATAACTATGCTAAATTACCAGCAGATGATGATTCTTATGATTTATATCATATAAAGAATGTATATAGACAAAGACAACAAAATTTATCTTATTCAATTATATGAAAACATTAGTTACAGGAGGTAATGGAATGGTAGGTAGTTCTATAGATGCAGATATTCATTTAACAAGAAAAGATTGCGATTTAACTAATAGAGAAAGAACTATAAACACCTTTAAAAACCTAAAACCAGAGGGCATAATACACTGTGCTGGTAAAGTAGGAGGAATCGGAGGAAACTCTAATTTTAAAGGTGAATATTTTTATAAAAACTTACTTATTAATACCAACGTAATAGAAGCAGCTAGATTATCAGGTGTAAAACGTTTAGTAGCATACTTATCTACATGTGTATTCCCCGACAATATAAGTTATCCACTAACAATAGATAAAATCCATACTGGTGAGCCTCATAGTTCAAATTATCCTTATGCTTATGCTAAAAGAATGGCTGATATTCAAATTAGAGCTTATAGAGAACAATATGGTTTAAACTATACATCAATAATTCCATCTAACATTTATGGACCAAATGATAACTTTAACTTAGATCATGGTCATGTAATACCTATGTTAATTCATAAATTATATCTAGCTGAGAAAAACAATACAGATTTTATCGTATGGGGAAGCGGGAAACCTTTAAGAGAGTTCATATACTCTAAAGATATAGCTAAAATATCTAAATGGGTTTTAGAAAATTATGAAGGTGAGAATCCATTAATTATAAGTGGAGATGAAGAATTTAGTATTAAAGATTTAGTTGATTTATTAGTTCAAGAATTTAATTTTAAAGGTAATGTAATATTTGACTCTACAAAACCAGATGGGCAGTACAAAAAAACATCAGATAATTCAAAAATTAAAGAATTAATGCCTGATTTTAAGTATACTCCATTTGAAAAAGGAATAAAAAAAACAATTAATTGGTTTATTAAAAATTATGAAAGAGCTAGAAAATAAAAAAAGAAAAAAACAGTAATGACTAACCAATTTGCTAAAGTTAAAAGAAATGACGGTGCTTAACATGAATCAAAAAAAATATGAAATAATTGAAATCATCATTATGACCTCACAGAACAAATTAAATATTTACACGAAATTCTTAATAACTTAAAATAAACAATATGATTAAAGTAATAGCAGAAATTGGCTGGAATCATTGTGGTGATATGGAAATTGCCAAAAAAATGATTTTAGCTTCCAAAGATTCAGGGGCTAATTTTGCCAAGTTTCAAACCTGGTCAACTAAAAGACTAAAAAATGGTGATTGGGATAATGATGGTAGAAGACAAATATATGAAAAAGCTGAATTATCAAAAGAGGAACATATTATGTTAAAGGACTTTTGTGAGTCAAATAGAATTGAATTTTTATCGAGTGTATTTAGTATACCTGATGCACAATTACTTAAAGAAATTAATTGCAAAAGTGTTAAAATTCCAAGTTTTGAGTCAAGAAATCATGAGTTAATTAGTTTCTGTAATAAACACTTTGATACAATAATAATGTCTTGTGGAACTTCAACATACACAGAAATTAAAGAAAGTGTAGAATTAATCGATACTGCAGATTTATATCTAATGCATTGTGTATCAGTTTACCCAGGTGAATATAAAAATGCAAATCTTCCCAAAATGAGGGCCTTAATGAAATTATGTAATAAAGTTGGTTTAAGTGATCATATAGAAGGTGTTGAATCATCAAAAGTTGCCATTGGTGAGGGAGCAGTTATTATTGAAAAACATTTTACAATTAATAAAAATTTGCCTGGCAGGGATAATAAATTCGCTATCATGCCAAACGAGTTAAAAAACTTAACAGATTTTATATCATATCGAGATTTAATGTTACAAGATAAAGGAGATGGATATAATAACTTAGAAGAGGAGACAAGGTTAAACTATACAGGAAGGTTCGATGGATAATATTAGCATAATTATAAGAAATAGAAATGAAGCAGAATTTATAGGATTCGCTATTCAATCATGTCTTGACTTTTTTTCAAAACCTGAAATTATTATAATGGATAATAATTCTAACGATGACTCATTAGAGGTGGTTCAATATTTCAATGACATAACATCAATTCAAATTGAAAATGTTTCAAATTATCGTCCTGGACAATCTATAAATCAAGGAGTAAGAAAATCTAAAAATGATTATATTTTAATTCTATCAGCTCATACTCAAATCATTGATTTAGACTTTGATTTAATTAAAAAAGACTTAGATAAACATTTAGCAGTTTTTGGTAAGCAAATTCCTATATATAGAGGAAAAAAAATTACTCCTAGATATATATGGAGTAATTTTACTGATAAACAAGAGATAAATAAATTTTCAAGTATAGAGAATAGGCAGTTTCTTCATAATGCTTTCTGCTTTTATAAAAAAGATACATTATTAAAATTTCCAATGCCAGAAAAATACGCCGGTAAAGAGGATAGGTATTGGGCTAAAGAGATAGTCTCACTAAATCATACTTTTTTATATCAACCAAATATTGTTTGTAACCATTTTTTTACAAAAAATGGTGCTACATGGAAAGGATTAGGATAAATATGAAATATACAATTTTGTTTACTTCCAAAAATAATTACGACCTACTTGAAAATTGGATTTCAAAATATAGTAATTATGACTTACCTAATATAATTAATTTGGATTTAGGTTCTGATAAAGAGGAAGTAGAGAAAGGAAAAAGGATTTGTTCTCAATACTCAATCAAGTATATTAAATCACAAAGGACTGAATTTCAACACAACATTTATCAAGTTTTTACAAATTCAAAAGATAGTGAGAATGATTTTATATTATATCTCCATCAAGATTGCTTCCCAGCATCTAAACTTGATTTTAGAAAAATAAATGATTGTATAATTAAAAATGATTTAACAACATTTGGATGTATTGGATTTAACAACTATCATGATATTGAGATTTCACATTTTAATTCTAATCAACATAAATATATGACAACATCAAGATGTGTTCTGCAAAAAGGAAATGGATACTATATGAGATATCCTGATGGTTCAAAAGTGAATTATGACAATTTTGAGATTACCAAACCATTTTCTGTTGAGAATGTAATGTGGACCTCATTACTAATCTCAAAGAAATCTTTTTTAAAAAACATAAAAGTAGATTTAGATTTTAATTTTTTTCTATCTCCTGATGATTTAGCCTATCAGTTTTTATCAAGGGGTATTCACAATATGGTTTTTCCTCATATCAATTTTATTCATGATCAGAGTATTAAAACTAAATATAATCTTCCTAAGGATTCTCCTTTAGGTAAAATAGATGAAGTTGAGGCAAGATATGGACGACTTAAAAACATAAATAAGATATGGAAAAAAAAGTGGGGATTTACTTATGATCCTAGAAAACAAATCAGTTTTTTTAATAATCGATATGTAAAGTTTTTCATGTTAATTTTTTTCAAAAAGATATATATTAACCTTGAGACAAAATCAAGATTTCAATATAGAAAATGTGCTAAAAAACCTAGGTTATTTAATATGTATTATAATCATGATCCGATGAATGGGCCATTAAAATATTTTAATCTCAATATTTAACATGAAATTTTTTGATCTAATTTTTAAGGTAAAAATGTTACTTGATAATAAGGATAGAATATCTATTTTAATTTTGTCATTTTTTACATTTATTGGACTAATATTAGAAGTAATTGGAATTGCTTTGATAATTCCCATAATTTCATTGACAATTTCAGAAGAAAATAAAAATAAATTTTTAGATATCAACATACTTGAAATTTCAAATTATTTTAATTTTTCAGATCCTTTAATTTTTTTACTGACTTTATTGCTTATTGTCTTTTTTGGAAAAATGATTTTTTTTGGAATCCTATACTTTAACCAAAAAACATTTGTGTCAAATTTAATTACAAAAATTTCAAACACTCTTTTCAATTTATACTCTAGTCAAAAGCTTAATTATTACACCAAAAAAAACAGATCTGTTATTATTCAAAATCTACAAAATGAGACATATTATTTATTTCTATT
>CENJ01079449.1_pt1 | contig 13853 bp, 14 predicted proteins | sample 356161 | NCBI WGS metagenome assembly CENJ01 (sample SAMEA2619531, study PRJEB7988) | marine metagenome | biome: marine biome (ENVO:00000447); feature: surface water layer (ENVO:00002042); material: "saline water (ENVO:00002010), including plankton (ENVO:xxxxxxxx)" | depth 5 m
ATTAAGTTTATTTAAATTAAATTTAAAAAATAGATTTTTAGTTAAAATTAATAATATTAAAAAGCATAAATACCTCCTTAATATTAATAACAATATAAATGTTACAAATTAGTTGAAAATTTATTACAATTTTTTTACTAATTTAGGACTTAAGATAATGGCTTATTATCATTTACTGAATTAGTGAGAATTTCATCCTGTTGTTCAGGGAATTCAACATCTAAATATTCAACATGAAGAACGGATGCATCAAGTTTTTCTTCAATTAGTTTTGTTAATGAATCCTCAGAAATACCCTCAGAACCACTTTGTAAATCTATTGCAACAAGCATTGCAGAACTTTTAAATTTTTCAAACTTTTTTCTTTGAAATGGTAATATGTTAGAAGGTTTATTTTCAAAATCCTTTTCTAAAGACAACTTAATTCTCCGTAAACTTAATTCGTTAATTAATTAGTACTATTATATAAATGATATTACAATATGTAGTATTAATTTTTTTTAAAACTACTATTTGTAGTAAAAAATTATACATAAAATTTGATATTGTAAAATTATCAATAGTGGGATTGATCCCACAAAAAATCTATGATAAAATAAATTTGCGCCGATTTGATTATCAGCTTGCGGGCGCTTTAAAAATACAGCTAAAAGAATTGTAACCCAGTCTTTAGCTGGGTTTTTTTATTATATTTAAAATAATAGTGGGCATTTAAACTACAACTTGTGCGCCCCTTCTATGTAAAGCACTAAAGCGGAGAAATAAATGAAAAAATTAATTAAGGAGTTTAAAAATAAAACTAAAATCTTATTAGCTGATGGAGCCACTGGAACAAATTATTTTTCTTCTGGATTGCAACCTGGCGATCCTCCAGAAATGTGGAATTTAAAAAAATCAAATAATGTCTTAAACCTTCATAAGGAATTTATCTTAGCTGGCGCCAATATAATTTTAACCAACTCATTTGGTGCAAATTCATCTAGATTAAAATTTCATAATATTGAAAATCTGGTTAAAGAAATAAACTTTGTATCAGCAAGACTTGCAAAAAAAGCTATATCTTCAACTCCTAAATTTGGAAATATCCTAGTTGCTGGATCGATAGGACCAACTGGTGAGATTTTTAAATCTAATGGTGGTTTTTTCATGTATGAGGACGCACTAGAGGTATTCTACAAGCAGGCAATAAGTCTAAAAGAAGGCGGCGTAGATTTTTTGTGGATTGAGACACTTTCTTCATTGGAGGAGGTTGATGCGGCATTATCAGCAGCAGATAAAGCTAATATTTTTTCAGTTATAACGATGTCATTCGATACTGCTAAAAAGACTATGATGGGTGTTTCACCTAAGGAATTTATAAAATTTATATACAAAAGAAAGGTTAAACCACTAGCAATTGGTGCTAATTGTGGTGTTGGACCATCAGAATTACTTTCTTCAATAAATGAGATGAAAACTTATTTAAACAATGAAACTTTATTAGTTGCAAAGGGTAATTGCGGTATACCTCAGTATAAATCAGGTGAGATATCTTATAGTGGAAATAATCAAATAATGGCTAGATATGCTATACTGTGTAAACTTTTGGGAGTTGACATAGTTGGAGGATGTTGCGGCACTACTCCCGAACATATTAAGTACATGAGTGATAGTCTCAACCAAAGTTCTGAATTTTTGAAAAAAAGTAAATTTGAAGAAATTTTTTTTAAATACAAGAATAGTTTTGATGAGTTAATTGCAAGTGAAATTGGTCAACCATGGCAGGGTATTTCTTCAAAGAGAACAAAATTAAAAACCAATAAACGAAAGATAAGGAGATTAATAAATAAATAATAAATTTTATAATAATTATTATGGACTTTAGCTTTCCAAGTTTGTAGAAATTATACACAAACGTTCCTCAAAAAATTTTCATGGAGAGTCTCTAATGGATCCAAGTACATATAAATTTGACACTTTAAGTTTACATGGTGGCCACCAGCCAGATAAAAATTATGGCTCAAGGGCTGTACCAATATATCAAACCACTTCTTATGTCTTTCAAGATACAGATCATGCTGCCGCATTATTTAACCTAGAGCAAGGCGGCCACATATACAGCCGTATTTCTAATCCAACAGTTGGAGTATTAGAGGAAAGAGTTTGTGCTTTAGAAGGAGGTACTGCTGCTATTGCAACTGCATCAGGTCAAAGTGCTGTATTTTTAGCAATTATGACTTTGGCTAATGCCGGTGATCATATTGTTGCTTCGTCACAGTTATATGGAGGTACTGTAAATTTATTAAGGTTAACCTTACCAAGATTTGGTATCACAACCACATTTGTAAAGCCTGGTGACACAGAAGGTTTTAAGAAAGCAATTAAACCTAATACAAAAATGATCTTTGGAGAAATAATTGGTAATCCAGGGCTTGAAGTAATGGATGTTCCTGAGGTTGCTGATATCGCTCATAAAGCTGGTATTCCATTGATGGTGGATTGTACTTTCAATACTCCTTATTTATGTCGAGCGCTTGATTTTGGTGCAGATATAGTTGTCCATTCTTTAACAAAATGGATGTGCGGCCATGGTACTTCAATGGGAGGAATTATTGTTGAAGGAGGCCAATTTGATTGGCAACAAAATGATAAGTTTCCAACGATGACTGAACCTTACCCTGGTTATCATGGGTTATCTTTTGCTGAGGAATTTGGTCCTGTAGCTTTTACGATGAGAGCAAGAGCAGAAGGAATGAGAGATATGGGCCCATGTATGAGCCCAACAAATGCATTTAATATAATACAGGGAATAGAGACCTTGTCAGTGAGAATGGACAAGCATTTATCAAATGCTAAGACTATGCTAGAGTATCTCTCAAATCATGACGGTGTTGAATGGGTCTCACATCCTGATCTTCCTGATCACCCTGATCATGAAGTTGCAAAGAAAATGCTTCCTAAAGGAGCTGGATCAATGATTGCTTTTGGAGTAAAAGGTGGAAGAAAAGCTGGTGAAGCATTTATTAATGCTGTTAAACTTGCTTCTAATCTTGCAAATGTAGGAGATTCTAAAACACTTGTAATTCATCCGGCATCAACAACACATGCTCAGATGGATGGTGAAACTATGAAACATGCTGGCCTTACCGAGGATATGATCAGATTTTCAGTGGGTATTGAAGATGTTCAAGACATAATGAATGACTTTGACAATGGCTTTAGGGCTGCAAAAAGATTGCAGTTAAAGGCAGCTGAATGAAATTTCAAGTAAATGATAAAGAGGTTTATGCCTCTACGGGAGGTCAACCTTTTGATAAAGAGAAGCCACTTTTAATTTTTGTTCACGGAAGTGGTCTGAGCCATATAACATGGGTTTTACAAACGCGATATTTTGCATTTCACGGTTACAGCGTTTTAGCTATAGATCTTCCAGGTCATGGAGCATCAGAGGGTCCCCCTCTAAAATCTATTGAAGATATGGCAGACTGGATTTCAGATGTCATTTCATCTGTTGGATACGAAGAGGCTTCTTTAGTCGGTCACTCTCAAGGATGCTTAGTTCTTTTAGAGTGTGCTTCAAGATACCCTGAAAAGATTAAGTCACTTAGTTTGATGGGTGGTGCAGGCGCTATACCTATGAACCCTGAATTATTAAATCTTGCAGAAGATGGAAATCCAAAAGCTGTTGAACTTATGATGGATTGGGCGCATGGACCTGGTGGTCATTTTGGTGGTCACCCAGTGCCAGGCTTGCACCATATGAATTTAGGAGCAACAATTGTTAAAAATGGTTCTGTAAAGGTCTTGGGTGTTGATTTTAGAGCATGTGATAACTACAAAAATGGTTTCGAAGCTGCTAAAAATGTTAAGTGCCCAACAATTAATATTTTAGGTGATAAAGATAAAATGTGCCCACTTAAAGAAGGTAAGAGACTTGCAGGTTCAATTGAAAATTCCGAAGTGGAAGTTATAAAAAATTGTGGACATATGATTTTGCTTGAAGAAGCAGATCAAGCATTATCTATTCTAAAAGGCTTTGTAAAAGAAAATCACCCACCTAACTAAAAACTTGCTTTTTCAGGATCTTCTATTGAATAGCCCTCAGATCTAACTGTTCTTATTAAGTTAGGTAAATCACCTTTATTGAGGGCTTTTCTGAGTCTTCGAATGTGCACATCAACTGTTCTTTGTTCAACGTAAACATCGTTCCCCCAAATAGAGTCCAAAAGCTGATCCCTACTAAAAACTCTTCCTTCGTTTTTTGAAAGATAAAGTAATAATTTAAATTCTGTAGGTCCTAGGTGAATAATACTATTTCTTCTTTTTACCCTTTTACTAACCAAATCAATCTCAATATCGCTACATATAATCTTCTCATCAGGTAATAACTTACCTCTTCTTAGATTAGCTTTAATTCTTGCAACAAGCTCTTTAGGACTAAAAGGCTTTACAATATAATCATCAGCTCCTGTATCTAAGCCTCGAATTCTATCACTTTCTTCACCTTTGGCCGTAATAAAAATTATAGGAATATATTTTGTGTCTTTATTTTGTTTAATACTTTGAAGTACTTCTATTCCAGATAATATCGGCAGCATCCAATCTAGTAAAATCAGGTCAGGTTTTTCCTCTTTAGCTAAGATTAAACCATCTTCCCCGTTATTTGACTTTAATACTATAAATCCCTCTAATTTTAAATTATATTCAATTAAAGAAATTAAATCTTTATCGTCTTCAATAATTAGTATTTTTTCTTTCATAATTGTATTTGATAATTAAAGTGCGCTTTCGTCTATTTTAACTCTAGAGTCCTCAATAACTTCACCAGTCTGAGCAAAAATGATCAGTTCAGCAATATTAGTAGACTGATCTCCTATTCTTTCAATATTTTTTGCAGCTAGAAACATTTGAGCAATTCTTGTAGCTTTTTCATCATCAGCATCTTTAATTTCATTGGTGAGTTTGCTAAAAATTGAAAGATAAATTTTATCTATTTCAGTATCTGAATTACAAATTTGTTTTGCAAGTTCAACATTGCCTGTAGCATGCGCATCAAGGCAATTATGTAAACTTAATATGGCAGTTTCACCAAGTCTTTGCATTCCGCTCATTAATTCTGGTAATTTATATAAACCAAGATCTGAACGTTTAGCCAGATTCCTTCCATAATCACCGCATCTTTCCAAACATGTTGCGATTTGAAGTGAAGAAATTATCGTTCGCAAATCTATAGCCATTGGTGCTTGCAAAGCTAGAAGTTTCAAAGTTTGCTCATTAATAGATCTTTCAGCTTCGTCAATTACTTTATCTTGGTTTACACAATTAACAATCATACTGGTATTTGAGTTTACAAAAGCTGACAAGCCGTCAGAACATAATTTTTCAGCTTGCCCACCCATTCTAGATACACTTAATTTTAATTCTGTGAGTGCATCATCAAAGTTACTTAAAGTATGTTTCATCATTTATTAGTTCTCCTTCACCCAAATCTACCAGTTATATAATCTTGAGTTTTTGATTTATTTGGATTTGTAAATATTTTATCTGTAGTATCCATCTCAATTAATTTACCAAGATGAAAAAAAGCAGTTTTTTGAGAAATTCGTGCAGCTTGTTGCATCGAATGAGTTACAATTACTATAGTATAATTTTGAGATAAACTCATCATCAATTCTTCAATTTTTGCTGTAGCAATAGGATCCAATGCAGAACATGGTTCATCCATTAGAATTACTTCAGGATTAACTGCTATCGCTCTTGCAATACAAAGTCTTTGTTGCTGACCTCCAGATAATCCTGTACCTTGATCAAACAATCTATCAGAAACCTCTGCCCATAATCCTGCCCTTACTAAACTTTCTTTAACGATATCATCTAACTCACTCTTGTTATTGGTTAACCCATGAATCCTTGGTCCATAAGCAATGTTATCAAATATTGATTTTGGAAATGGGTTTGGTTTTTGGAAAACCATTCCAACTCTTGCCCTAAGAAATACAGGGTCTAGTTCAGGATTATTCACATTGGTTTCATCAACTAATATTTTTCCCTCAACACGACAAGATGGAATTACGTCATTCATACGATTAATACATCTTAGAAAAGTGGATTTACCACAACCAGAAGGGCCGATTAAAGCTGTAATTTTAGACTTTTCTACTTTCAACGAAACATTATCAATAGCTTGCTTATCTGCATAAAAAACATTTACATTTTGAGCATCAATTTTAATATTATTTTTATCTGACATTCTTTATCTCACTTTACCATTTGGTTTCATATTTTCTTCTTAAGAATACGGCTGTAATATTCATTGATATTAAAAAAATCAGCAGAACCATAATTGCTAAAGAAGCTCGTTCGCTAAAAGCTCGTTCAGCACTGTCAGACCACATAAATATTTGAACTGGTAATGCAGTTGCTGGTGATGTTATGGAATTAGGAACATCAACAATAAATGCAACCATTCCAATCATAAGAAGAGGTGCTGATTCACCTAGAGCTTGCGCCATTCCTATAATTGTCCCAGTTAAAATGCCAGGAGCTGCTAAAGGTAAAACATGATCAGTTGCAGCCTGCATTTTAGATGCTCCAAGTCCAAGTGCTGCATCACGAATTGAAGTGGGTACAGCTCTTATTGAAGCTCTGGTTGCAATAATTATAGTTGGTAAAGTCATTAAAGCTAATACCATACCTCCTACTAAAGGCACTGATCTGGGCATACCAAAAAAACCTAAAAATACAGCTAGTCCAAGTAGCCCAAAAACTATTGATGGCACAGCAGCTAAGTTATTTATATTAACTTCAATAAAATCTGTAATTTTTCCAGGTTTAGCAAAATACTCTAAATATATGGCTGACATAACAGCTAAAGGTAAAGCTAATATTAAAGTTATAAATAATGCAAAAGTTGAACCTACAGCTGCTCCAAGAATGCCAGCACTTTCTGGCTCTCTGGAATCAGCTTTTGTAAAAAATGTTGAGTTAAAAAATAAATCTAACTTACCTTCTTTTTTTAGTTTATCCACCCATTCAATTTGTTGATCACTTAACCTGCGGTTTTTTTCAGCTACATTCCGATCCATATGACCTTTCATAAGCATATCGACATCATCAGAAGTTTTTATCCAAACATCTATTTTATTTCCAATATTAAGTGATCCATTTTCAACTTTTAACCTTAGTTGGTATCCAGCATTCTCAGATACCAAACTATTCAAATTTCTTTTATCTGTCTGTTTGTTAACTTCCGGGAAAGATGTTCTAAATGCCTCTTTAACCAAACCGCCCCAATTGAAATTTCTTGATTTTTTAATATCTAATTTTCCATCTTCATTCATAATCTTATCAGAAGGAATTTGAATAGAAACTAAAGTTTGAGTTTGTTGTAATGCTGTATATCCATTAATAAATATTGTATATAAAAAAATGGCTAAAAAAGACAGTGCAAAGGAAATTGATATAATTCCATAAAATTTTAACCTTGTTTCTTTTGCATATCTTTTCTTTAAACTGGTTCTTATAGCATTTTCATAGTTCTGACTATTCATATCTTTCTCCAACTTTTCGAGAAACACTTAAAGCACCAACATTTAAAATTAGTGTAATAACAAAAAGCGTTATGCCTAATGCAAAAGCTGACATGGTTTTTACCGAATCAAATTCATTATCACCGGTTAATAGCATTACGATCTGGACTGTCACTGTAGTAACACTATCGAGTGGATTAATTGTTAGTTTAGCAGCAACACCAACAGCCATAACAACAATCATGGTTTCTCCAATTGCTCTGCTTACAGCAAGAAGGAATGCGCCAACCAGACCAGGAAAAGCAGCTGGCAATACAACCTGTGTGATTGTTTCTCCTTTTGTACTTCCTAAACCGTAAGCACCGTCCCTTAGAGATTGAGGAACTGATCTAATAACGTCATCTGACAGTGAAGATATAAAAGGAATAATCATTATACCCATTACAACACCAGCAGCAAGTGCACTTTGCGAAGAAATATCTAATCCTACAAACAAACCTAAATTTTTAAAAAATGGTGCCGCAGTTAAAGCTGCAAAAAAACCATAAACAACGGTTGGAATTCCAGCTAATACTTCTAGGGTAGGCTTAATAATATTTCTTATTTTATCTGATGAAAATTCAGCCATATAAATTGCAGAAAATAGACCAATAGGAATAGCAACACACATTGCTAGGAATGCTACTAAAAGTGTACCTAAAATGACAGGTATCATTCCAAACGATCCTGTTGATCCAGCAACATCTTCATCAGCAAACTTTTCAGATGCACCCTCTCTTAAGGCTACCATTGGAGACCAATGTGTACCAAAAAAGAAATCCTGCATAGGATACTCTGAAAAGAAAATAACTGCTTGAAATAATAAAGCTGAAATAATGCCTATTGTGGTTAGTATTGCCACTAAAGCCGCTACAAAAAACGTTTTTCTAAGAGTATTTTCTATATGAATTCTAGCTTTTAGAAGCGGAGATAATCTAAAATAAGAATAAATAATCCCTATTAATACAAAAATTAAAATAAACAAAAATCTTAACTTCAATGATAAACTTTTAGTAGCAAGATATCTATCAGCCAATCCAATCATGATTTCATCATTTGAATCAAGAAGTCCAGATGAAATATTTTGTATTTGAGCTAATTTTAAATATATAAAGCTTTCAGGAAGTTTTGGGTAAGTATTTACCAAAATGCTAAAAAATTGGTTATCTATAAACTGATTTGAGAATAAAGACCATAATATTAAGAGTATGGCTGAAGGGAAAAATATCCATATGAATGAATAAAAGCCATAATAGCTTAAAAGAGAATGAGGTAAAAGATCTTGCTTTAAGCTTTGATTTCTAACTATTTTTATTGAATAATAATAACCTAAAATTGATAGTAAAAGTATAATTGTAATAATACCATAAAACGACAAAAAGAAATTTATAAAGGTCATTATTTAATCTTATTTTGAATTTTGAATTTACAGAAACTTATAAAACAAAAAAAAGTTGCCGGCAAACTTTACCGGCAACTATATAGTTAATTAAAGATTATTAAGATTTGCTTTTTGAGTGGCAAAATCTGCATCTGATAATGGAACCAAACCAGCTGGATATAAATATCCATCCATGCTCATTGCTTTTTCTGAAATAAATTCAGAAACAAATTCTTTTAAGCCTGGTACAACTCCTACGTGTGCTTTCTTAACATAGAAGAAAAGAGGCCTTGCTCCTGGGTAAGCATATGATGAAATATTTTCAAAATTTAATTCGACACCGTCAACCACAGAAGCTTGTACCTTGTCACGATTGGTATCAAAAAATGAATAGCCAAAAATACCAAACATATTTGCATCAGCGGCAAGCTTTTCAATGATAAGATTATCATTTTCACCCATTTCAATAGCTAAACCATCCTCACGTAATTTTTTATATGATTCTAAACCTAATTTTTTCATTCCAGCCTTCATGAAAAGTGATCCCATAGCATCTCTTGTTCCAGAAGTAGGAGGAGGCACCATAATAGAAATAGGTTGTGCAGGAAGACCTATCTTAGCAGAACCCATTTTTGAGGCAACAAATGTATCTACTTGGTCCCAAGTTGTCAAATTATTAGGTTGAAGATTAGTAATATTTCCATTTGTACCACCGCCAGGAAGTTCATTAACTAATGCGGCATATATATGTGCAATTGATATTTTATATTGCATTGCTGCATTTGAGTTTGAAAATGCAAGTCCATCATTTCCTACAACAAATTCTTGGTACTCAATTCCATTAGAATCACAAACCTCAGCTTCACTAGATTTCATCGCACGTGATGCATTTGTTACATCTGGATGTTCCAGACCTATACCTGCACAAAATAGTTTCATACCACCACCAGTTCCTGTTGATTCAATTACAGGTGTTGGGTTTCCACTCGATTGACCAAATTTTTCAGCTACAATTGTAGCAAAAGGATACACAGTTGATGATCCAACTATACTGATTTGATTACCTTCGCGTGCATTTACTGATGAAACAGTCAAAGCAAGTGCTGCAGCAGAAACCAAGCCCAAAGTAGACTTAAAATTTAACATTTATTATATCTCCAAATTTGTTTAATTTATTTAAAAGAATCACTTTTTAAATAAAAGACACTTCACTAATGTTACAGAAATATTAAACTTTTATTACAGACTAAAACGTTTTATTTTGTTTTATACTCTCTTAAATATACTGAAAATTTGCTTCCAATACTTGGTTCAGACTCAATTACTAAACATCCCCTATGTCTATTAACTATATGTTTAACAATTGCTAATCCAAGACCTGTTCCTCCAATTTCTTTTGATCTTGAAGTATCTACTCTGTAAAATCTCTCTGTCAATCTTCCCAAATGAATCTTATCTATTCCGGGCCCATTATCTGATACTTCAATGCAAACAGCTGGCCAGCTATTTTTTGGAAGATTGGCTGGTCTAGTTTCAGCTTGTCTTAATGAAATAATTACTTCACATTTTTTCCCACCGTAGCGAATCGCATTTTCCAATAAATTTTGTAAAACCTGAAATAATTCATCTTTGTCTCCTTGTACGTTTTTAGTTCTATTTTTTATTTGTAGGTCAATTTTAATTTTGTCATTCTTAATTTCATTATTAAAAGTTCTTAAAACTTCAAAAACAATTTTTTTTAAATTTACACTTTTTTTTGGGACTTCGTGCTCTTTAGTTTCAATTCTCGCAAGTGAGAGCTGATCACTAACTAACCTGTTCATTCTCTTAGATTGTTTTTCGATTACTTTAAGAAATTTTTTTCTTAATGTTTTTTCTTCTCCTGCTTTTGACATCAAAGTTTCTGTATAGCCCAAAATTGATGATAATGGTGTTCTTAATTCATGACTAACATTTGCAATAAAATCGGCTCTTGTTTTTTCAAGTTGTTTTTCTAGAGTTTGATTTGCCATCAAGATTACACCAATTGGCTCATCTTTGTGATAATTTTTCATTTTATCAATTTCTTCTTTAGTATCTGAAAAAATTAAAACTTGAACAGACCAGGTTTGTGGAGGAAGACCAAATATTTCAATTGTAATATTTTTATTTTTAGATCTGCCAACCAAAACATTTTCAATTAAGTCTTCAACATCAGGTTGCCTGAATATATGACGGACATCAAAATTAATTATTTCTTTTCCAAAAATATCTAATGTAACTTTATTAGCTTTTGAAATTTTATAATCTTTAGAAAAGGTGATGATAGCTATGGGCAGGCTATCGATTAAAACAGAACTTTGATTAATTTCTTTCAAAAACTCATTTAGTTTAGATTGATAATTTTCTTCAACAGCAGAAAACTTACTACCTAAATTATTTAAAACGTTTGTATTTAAGAAGTTATTAAATACAGTTGATGGGAGTTGATTTTTTTCAAATAATTTTATCTTATGGGATAAATTTTTCTCTAAATTATATATGAAAGATAAATCATTCCGAGTAATTATTAGAGTAATGGATATACTAAACCCCCAAATTAAAAAACTTTCTATGAAAGTTATTCTTCCAATAAAAAGAAGTATTATTAGACTTGCAATCAATCCAAGAGAGAAAAATGCGTATAAATAAAAAGCTTTTAAAATTTTTGACATATATATAATTACTCTAATATTTTTATATTATTAACCTCTAAATTAATTAAAATTATTTTTAATAATAAATCAGTATTCTTAAAATTTTTAAATTTAGAAAAACAAATTAGATTAGTCACATAAGCGTAACAAATATTTTGTATTTTTAAAGTATGAAAAAGTACAATGACGACAGTAAAGCTAAAGTAATTTCATATGCAGAATATTGGTTACCTTTTTCTCATAGAATATTCATACATATTATTGAAATTTTAACAGGACGATTTGCTCTAAAAAAAAGATATAATGAATTTCAGAAAAGGATAGAACAATCTGATACTATTAATGCATGGGATGAAGCTATAGATGTAATGGGGTTTGATTTTAGCGAATTAATAAATTTACCAAAAAGAAATAATGATAAAGGTTTACTTTTAATTGCTAATCATCCATTTGGAGTGGCAGATGGCCTTTCACTTGGTTGGATTGCTTCTAAAATTGATCCAAACTTTAAGATTATTGCTAATGGTGTATTAAGGCAAGAGCCCTCATTAAATAGGAATATTTTACCTATAGACTTTGGTTTATCTAGGGAAAGCATGGTTGTAAATATTCAAACAAGGAAAGATGCTATTAGTTATTTAAAGTCTGGCGGAGTAGTAGCAATTTTCCCTGCTGGTCAGGTTTCATGGGCTAAAAAAATTGGTCTTCCAGCAACTGATGATGATTGGAAGCCTTTGGCAGGAAGATTAATTAAATCATCAGGATGTGATGTTTTGCCTATAAAGTTCCATGGACAAAACTCTACTTTATTTCAATTTGCCTCTAGAATTTGGAATAATAAGGAAGGTGTTAGTTTAGGATTAACTTTAAGATACAGTCTTTATGTAATGGAAATCTGTAAAACACTTGACAATCATTTTAAGATTGATTTTTTAGACATTATTTCAAATGAATCGCTTCCAAATCTAGGTGATAGAGATTTAACTGATTTTTTAAGATCTCAAACTGGTCTTTAATATCTATTTATTTTTAATGCTTAAGTTTAGTGTAGATACTAGGCAGAAACTTAAAAAAACAAACGACCCAGCTATACATCCAGCAATACCAAATATTTGGAATAGTAAACCAGATAAAAGTGTTCCAAAAAATCTTCCTAATGCATTTGCTGAGTAATAAAATCCAACATCTTCAGTAATATTATTATCATTGCTATATGCTAGTATCAAATAGGAATGAAGAGCTGAATTAATTGCAAATAATACTCCAAATATCAATAAACCAATAACAATGATAGTGTCCAAGCCTATTACCTGAAAATCAAAAACTGTACTTATTATTAATATTATCAACTGAATAAGGGTCAGTAATATAACCCAAAATTTTGAAGATAAAATTTCTAAACTAAGACCATCTTTACTTCTTTTGATAAAAGCAGGAATAGATGACTGCACTATTCCATAACCAATAGTCCAAAGAGCTAAAAAAGACCCTACCTGCCAAAAAGACCAACCATTAGAATATAGGAAAACAGGTAAACCAACAACAAACCAAATATCTCTTGACCCAAACAAAAATACTCTTGCTATGGATAAAATATTTATATTCCTGGATTTACTAAATAGATCTTTAAAATTTTTAGAAGGCTTTAAATTACCAAGGTCTTTTTGTAAAAAAAATAATAATATAAAACAGATCGTTAAAAAGATAATTAAAGTGAAAATAGAGAGTTTAAACCCAATTGTCTCAACTAGAATACCTCCTATAAAAAAACCTAATCCTTTTGTAGTATTTTTTAACCCTGTAAACCACGAAACCCATTTAAATAAAACACCTTCTCCTTTTCCAGAAACAATTTTTATTGCTGATTTCGAAGATGTTTTTGTTATATCTTTTGCAATACCACATAATCCTTGTGCAAACATAATCCAAATAACAGAAAGATACAGATCCCATGAAGGTGAGTAGAAGGATAAAAGATATATACCTAAAATTTGAAGTAAAATACCGACATTGAGCATTCTTTTTATACCGAGAAATGAAGCTGCCCATCCACCAAAGAAGTTTGTTATTATTCCCATAAACTCATAAAGAAGGAATAAAATGGCAAGAAGAAAAGGAGAGAAACCAAGATGGAAAAAATGAAGCAAAACGATCATCCTGATGGCACCATCAGTGAGAGTAAAGATTAAATATGAATTTGTAATTATTAAGAAATTTTTTAAATTAAACATTTAGTGATTTACAGACCAT
>CENJ01171275.1_pt1 | contig 13852 bp, 10 predicted proteins | sample 356161 | NCBI WGS metagenome assembly CENJ01 (sample SAMEA2619531, study PRJEB7988) | marine metagenome | biome: marine biome (ENVO:00000447); feature: surface water layer (ENVO:00002042); material: "saline water (ENVO:00002010), including plankton (ENVO:xxxxxxxx)" | depth 5 m
AAATTATATAGAGATGGTAGGCTCCATTCAATTGGTGGAGGAACTGATGAGATTATGCTTAGAATTATTTCTAAATATTTAAAAATGGTAAAATAATTTTATCAACCCAATGCAGTTATTCTGACTTAACTGCTTTTGTTATTTTATTTCTTAAAAATTTTCCAAAGAAAAGGTCTAAATATGGTATTAGACTAAGTTTCCATGGGATATAAATAGTTTTTTTTCTTTCCATAATTGCATTAATAATTTTGTCTGTGCAAACATCTAGATCTACTGAATTACTGCTGTGTTTTCTTTTTGTTTCACCCATTTTAGTCCCGCTTGGGCCAAAAGCATTAGAACGCATATTTGTTCCTCTAATCCAGCCAAGGCAAGCTTCAAGAAATTGTACTTTACCATTTAGTTCCATATCTAATGTATCTAGAAATCCATGTAGAGCATGTTTTGAAGCAGCATATCCAGAGTGATTTGTAAAACCAACCAGTGCTTGAGCAGTAGAACACGATACAATCATGCCTTTAGATGATATTAAGTGGGGTAACGCAGCATGGATACAATGTACTGCTCCTGAATAATTTGTTGCCATAAGGTCATCAAAAAAAGATATGTCAGTTATTTCTTCAAATGGAGACCACATGCTTACGCCAGCTCCCAAGATTAGGATGTCAATTTTGCCATATAAATTAATTGTCTCATCAATTAGGTGTTTGCATTCGAGTTTTTTTGTAATGTCAGTCTTGATACCAATGCATTTCCCTCTTTCAGTATCAATTTTCTCTTTGATGGTTATTAGTTTAGAGTTTCTCCTCGCAGCCATCACAACTGTAGCACCTTTTAATGAAATCTTTATTGCTAAAGATTGGCCTATTCCTGACGAGGCTCCAGTAATAACACATATTTTTCCAGTTAGATCCAAAAAGATAAACCTTATTTTTTATTTATAATATTATTACTGATACCAAAAATATTATTTGGATCTTGAGATTTTTTTATACCTTGTATTACATCTATGCTCCCAGGTGAAATTGTTTCTGGCATGAAATCTTTCCTCAATTTTCCTACTCCATGGTGGTGAGATATCGACCCACCATTTTTAATAAAACAATCTCTAATTTTATGTTCTATATCGCTGAATACTTTCTCTGGGTTCTTAATTCCTCTTACATTAATACCCATTGTGTTATACATACAAATACCAGTATGGTACACTTTTGAAATTCTAGAACAGAAAAATGGCTTACCTGAAAGATCATATTTTTTATGAAGCTCAGTGAGAAGTTTATTTGCTTCATCTTTGACTTGATTTACTTTTGACCATGGAACAGCTGTTTCAAGTGTCTCACCAAGTATACCTTGAGGAACAAAAAATTCTCGAATGTATGCTATTACCATAGTGATATTATATCCGACTTTACCTTCTTTACGACCACCTAAAAGTCCATTATACTTTTTTGCGAGTCTTTTTATATTTTTTCTTTGGTATTCAACCTCTGAAAATGAGCCTTCAAGTTTAAATACTGCGGCAACAAAATCATCCGTGCTAAAATCTTTCATTTTAAACACTAGTTTTTGAATTTTGCTCTTTAGTTTACCAATATTATTTTTTTCTGGTTTTAGAGCACTACCAAACTGATAGTGTAAACTATCCAGCATTCTAGCGCTCGCTGGAACAAAGCTTGAATGAGCAAGTTCATACATAAAATCTAGCCCAGTATCCCAATCTTTAAGTACAACAGACTCATAATCACTACATTCAGGTAGCTTATGTATTTTTAGTACTGCTTTTGTAATAATGCCAATGTTGCCTTCTGAACCAAATAATAAGTTTTGTGTTTTTATACCAATTGAAGATCGTACCAAAGGTTTAATTTGGTTTATAGTGCCATTAGGAGTTACCATTACCACATTTTGAACGATGTCTTCTATGTTTCCATATTTGTTCTTCTTCATGCCAGCGGCATTAGTTGAAATCCATCCTCCTAATGTTGATAATTCAATACTATCTGGTTGATGTCCTACTGTAAATCCTTTTTTCTGAAGTTCTTCTTCAAGATACTTTCCAGTAATACCCGCTTCAACTTCAATTAAAAGGTTTTTGGTGTCAATTGAAATGATTTTATTTAATCTTCTGGTATCAACAGAAACGATCATGCGTTCTTCATTTTTAGGGAGCTGCAATGCATTAGTAACATTGGTTCCTCCACCATATGGAACTAGACAGACATTATGTTTTTTTGCTTTTTCAATTAAGTTAATAACATCTTCTTCATTTTCTACGTAAACAATAATATCTGTAAATTTTTCAAGCTTATCATACAAAACCTTAAAAACTTCATCTGGGGAGTTTTGCCCATGGCTGTGTAATACTCTTTCCTCATCACTAAAACTAATTTGATCATCATCGAAAAATGATTTAATGTCATTTACAAAGTCTTGATTTATTTTTTTTTCAGTAACATACTTTTTTTCTATCTCTTTAAAATATGGCTCTTTTTTTATATCTGTATTCAAAACCTTGGTTACAAAAGGTATCAGGTAGGGCAACCTCTCACCAGAAATGCCTTCGTATCTTTTGCCAGTAAATGTTACAGTATTATCATCATTAATGATAAAAGATGAATCTTTAAATCCCCACTTATGTCCCCATAAATCATCATTTACCCCATAAAATTTATTTTTTTTATTATTGCTCATGATAAATCTTTAATTTTTTCTTTAATTCTTGTTTCTAGTGCATTGGTCATTGCCTCTGCAGACTTAAATAAATCTATATTGTTCTTATTATCTCTTATCAAAAATGAATTTGGGTCAAGAGGTGTTAGAATGTAAACATTAATCTTACCTGGTTTAAAAATAATTTTTCCTTTTGGCCAAAGTAGTCCTGTTCCCGTTATGACAGCAGGTAAAATTTTTTCTCCTGTTCCAATGGCTAACCTGGCAGGACCTTTTTTAAATCGTATCAACACATCAGGTTTTCCTCGAGTGCCCTCAGGGAATATGATTATACAACGCTTATTAACATTCATAAATCCCTTTGAAAGTTTTAATGTGTCATCAAAGCTTATATCTCTACCTTGGCTTGATCTACGACCAATTGGTATTAGGTTCATCACTGGTTTCATGATATTTCTTCTGAAAGAATTATCAAACCAATAGTCTTTAGCAGCAAGCATACCAATATCATTAAAGTTTTTTTTTGCCGCTAAAGATAATGAAATGACATCTAGATGTGCATTATGATTACTTGAGAAAATAAATGATTCACTAGGAATATTTTCTGTGCCATAGACTTTAAGAGGAGTGTACCATGAAAATATAAATCTCGCCCAACTATAAAGTAACGTTTTGCCAATTCGATGGTAAAAAGGTTGACGCTTTAATAGATGAGAATACTTGGGGTTATCAAGTATGTTCATGGAGAGTTTTACTTATTTTCTACCGTATTTCATATGTGCACTAGTCCAAGTGTGAGACATTATCGCAGAACCAAGGGATATTTCTAGACCAAGAGCAGCTGAGGCTATAATTTCTGCTAATTTTCTGGATGAATGTTCACCAGAGTCACAACCTAAAAGTTTTAAGTTTTGTTGTTGCTGATTAAGTCTTGTTCCGCCACCAACAGTACCTACAGTCATAGATGGTAGAGTTAATCGCCAAGTGATTCCATCATCTACTTTTTCAACTGTGAAATGTCCCACAGAGTTTTCAGCTACACATGCAGTATCTTGCCCAGTAGCTAAATAAATTGCTGTTAAGGCATTAGATGCATGTATTGCATTACCCAAAGTACCTGCCATTGCAGATACAATTGGGAAATAGGTCCAGTTTTCAATTACGAAGTCAGGGTCAACATTTAATACTCTTGACATTACAGATTTAGATATGTGTGTTTCTGCAATCACTCCATGGCCTCTTCCGAGAATCATATTTCTTGAAGAAGCCTTTTTATCACTAGCTAAGTTAGAGTCCAAGAAAAATTTATGTCCAGTTTCTTGACGTATGTACTCACAAGCAACATTTGTAGCAAGTGTTACCATGTTTTGTCCAGCTGCATTTCCAGTATCAAGAATAAAATCCAGTAGAACATAATTTTGAATAGCGTGTTGGTCTATACGTAGCACCTTACCATATTTTGTTGTAGATTGAGCAGCTTTAATAATTTCATTATTGTGTTCAGTAATCCAGCCTTGGAACTCAATACTTTTCTTTAAATCATCAAATATAAAAATAGGAGACCTAGAAAGCTCTTGTCTGAAATGCTTTACTTTCATGCCACCACATAATGATGAAGCATAAAGCCCACGATTCATAGAAGCGGCTAAACTGCCTTCAATTGTACAAAGTGGGATGGGGAATTCACCTTTTGCGTATTGACCATCTATAACAGCAGGACCTGCTATGGCCATAGGAATTTTCATAAAACCAATATGATTTTCAATTATTCCTTTTAAATCTTCTGGTTCATTACCAGGTAAATCTTTTAACTCAAAATTATGTTTGTTTTTTAGCCACTCCAAGCGCCTGTCAGAATCTTCAGGAAGGTAACCTCTTGGAATTCTATTTCTTTTATTATTATTCTTTTTTTCCATAGTTTTTTATTTTTTTGGGCAGGCAGTTTTCAGGACCCTTCTTAGTTTAAAGAACGGTGGTGGCCTCTCGTTTTCAGCAAACTTCCTTAATTTAAAATTACTTTTAAAAAGGCCTGTTTTTTGAAAAAGAAGTACAGCCTCCTATAGATGTTATTGTCGATCCGGAATTAACAGAACCCGCCCAAATTATTTTTTTATTTATCCTAGAACTTATTCCTCATAATCATTACTAAAAAACATTATTTACTAAATGTTTTTAACTGTTTTTCACTAGCAGCAACGGATACAGCAACAGCCGCATCACCTGTCACATTCACGGTGGTTCTAACCATATCCAAGATTCGGTCCACACCTAAAATTAATGCAACTCCAGCACTTGGTACCCCAACAGATTCAAGTATGATTATCAACATTATAATTCCAGCTGCTGGAACAGCAGCAGTGCCTATGGATGCTAAAACAGTAGTAAGTATTATAGTAATTTGATCTGCTATACTCATATCCATACCTAATGCTTGTGAAATAAAGACAGCTGCGACAGCTTGGTATTGTGCGGTGCCATCCATATTAATTGTAGCACCTAAAGGTAAGACAAATGAAGATACTTCTTCTGATACACCAAGCTTTTCTTCGCACCTTTCCATGGTTATAGGTAAGGTCGCGCCGCTAGAGCTTGTAGAAAATGCTAAAAGCTGAGCTGGAGAGATTCCCTGTAAAAATGTTTGTATCGGCATTTTAGTGTAAAATTTCAGAAGAGAAAAATATGTAATTGCTACATGTAGGATGAGACCTAAGGTGAGGGTGAACATGTAAAAACCAAGGGCCCCTAATAATTCAATCACTTGGCTAAGATTATTTCCTACAACTTTGTTTATAGTTTGGGCAATTAGTGAAAACACTCCTATAGGAGCCATCAGCATAATAATATCAATTACTTTAAGGACTACTTCATTAAGACCATCAAAAAAATCTAAAAATACCTTTGATTTTTTGCTTGGTATTTGAATTAAGGCAATGCCAACTAAAATAGCTACAAAAACAATTTGCAACATATTCCTGTTGTTGGAGGCAGATGATATCACATTGCTTGGAACCATATCAACAAAAGGTTTCAATGGTCCTCTTTTTTTAACTTTTTCAGCATTATCTGTTTTTGCATCGATGTTTTTTTTGTATGTACCTTGTAGTTCTGTTTTCATTGTTTCAGGAATTTGACTTCCGGGTTGAAAAGAATTGACAAGTATAAGCCCTATGAAAACAGAGATGATTGTCGTTGAAAGGTAAATCATGATTGTTTTACCACCAATCCTGGAAAGTTTTTTTGTGTCTGAAAGTGAAGCGACGCCTGTAACCAAAGATGCAAACACTAAAGGAACAGCGATAAGCTTAAGCAGATTAATGAAAACTGTACCAAAAGGTGCAATCCAGTTTGTTGTAAATGTACCCCAACCGTACGATGCGCTAAAAATCCCATAAATAAGTCCAAGGACAAGACCAATAATTATTTTCCAGTGTAGTGCAAGATTCTTCATATATAGATGCTCAATGTATAACTAAATTATAAAATTAGAAAAAATATATTTCAGTTTTTATTTAAGGTATTTTTTAGCTGTATTTAGATCTACCGTAGGCATTTTGCATGCAAAGTTTTCACAGACATAAAACGTTAATTTATCATCAATAGGGATGTGAGTTTCTGTCCAAGGAGCTATCTGATTTAGTTTTGATTGTTCTTTCATTGATTTGAAAAGGTAGACTGTATGAGGATTGTAACTTTTTTGAAGTTCTAAAATATCACTTTTTATTTCTGGATATGTTTCATTTGCTACAATGACAACTTCTTTTGGACTTTCAGTTCCAAACATATTTGCAGTCAACATAAATGTATGCGCTGATGGAACCTGATTTATTTTGTTTGAAAATGTTTTGAAAATATTAAATGCTATTTCCTCCCAATTAGAGGTTCCAGTAAACTTGCCTAGTCGAATGAAATTCAGTGCTGCGACTGCATTTCCAGAAGGAATGGCGCCATCATAACTATCTTTTGCCCTTACAATTAATTTTTCTCCATCTTTTGGACCAATAAAAAATCCTCCATTATCATTATCTAAAAAATCTTCAACCATAATTTTAGATAATTCTACAGCTTTTTCTAGAAAACGAACTTCATATGTAGCCTCATATAGCTCAATTAGTCCCCAAACAAAAAAAGAATAATCGTCTATATGAGGCTGAAGACCCGCTTTACCATTCCGAAATCTTTTGAGTAGTCGTCCTTTGTCCGTCAAATTATTTAATATGAATTCAGCTGATCTTCTAGCAGTATCAATATAATTTTGTTTATCTAATACCCTGCCGGCCCTAGCCATGGATGCAATCATTAGACCGTTCCAATCTGTGAGGATTTTATCATCTTTTAATGGATGAATTCTTTTCTTTCGCTCGCTAAAAAGTGTACGCCTACTACTTTCAATTGATTTTTGCAGTTCGGTTATGTCTAGGCTGTTTATTGAAGAATATTCTAATAAATTTTGCTTCAAATGCGGAATATTTTTTGGCATTAATTGTCCTGTGGCTTCATCTAGAAAGTTTCCGCCCTGCTTAATACCAAAAATATCACAAAACTCTTTTCCAAGATCTTGGCCTAAAACATTAATTATCTCCTCAAATTCCCAAATGTAGAACGTGCCTTCTTCGCCTTCACTGTCAGCATCCTCAGCGGAGAAGAATCCTCCTTCTTCATTAAGCATATCTCTAACTACATATGAAAATATTTCTTCAACTACGTAAGCATATTTTTCATCTTTAGTGGCTTCATAGGCTTCTAGGTAGGCCATTGAAATCATAGCTTGATCATATAACATTTTTTCAAAATGAGGCAGAAACCAATTTTTATCCGTTGAGTAGCGATGAAACCCATACCCAATATGATCAAAAATTCCACCTAACCTCATTTTATCTAAAGTAGTTGTTACCATGTCTAAAGCATTCTTGTCATCAAAGATTTTATAGTAACGCAGTAAAAAAATAAGGTTATGAGGCGATGGAAATTTAGGGGCACTTCCAAAACCACCAAATTCATTATCAAATCTTTCTTTAAAATCATAAAAAGCATTATCTAGTGTATTTTTATCCAAATTACTTCCAGGAACACTTGCGTTACTTTTAATTAAGTACTCATTAACCTGTTTTATCGTTTTTTGTATGTCATCCTGCTTATTGTTCCAAGCATTCATTAAAGAAGGAATGAGCTCCATCATACCTGGTTGATTTCTTCTTCCTGTTTTCGGGAAGTAAGTTCCAGCAAAAAATGGCTCTTTTTTTGGAGACATTACTACTGTTAATGGCCAACCACCTCTACCGGTCATCGCTTGGCATACAGACATATATAAATGATCAATTTCAGGCATTTCCTCTCTATCTACCTTTATAGATATGAAGTTATCATTCATAAGCTTCGCAACTTCTTTATCCTCAAAAGATTCATGCTCCATAACATGACACCAATGGCAAGTGGAGTAGCCAATTGATAGAAATATTGGTTTGTTTTCTTTTTCAGCTTTTTCAAAAGCTTCTTTACTCCATGGGTACCAATCTACCGGATTATTTTTGTGTTGTAGCAAATATGGACTTTGAGAGTTTGCTAATCGATTCATTTTGTCAGTTCCCTCTTTTTCTTTAGAGCAGCCTATAAAGAAAATTAAAATTATGAAAAAGTAGTATACGCTTTTGTGCACGATTATCGAGATTGATGTAATACATTATAAAATGAAGGATAAATTAAGAAAAAATGCTTAATGAAAAAATTCTGTATTTAGTAAGCCTAAGCCTATAAGTTAAGCCATTATGATTTATACAGTGTCAATAGCTATCTACCTTCTTGCCTTGGTGGGTGTTGGTATCTACAAAACTAAAATGGTTAAAAGTAGTGAAGATTTTATGGTGGCAGGTAGGATACTTCCTTGGTATATATTGGTTGGAACACTTCTTGCAACATGGATGGGTAGTGGCTCATTATTTAGTGGTGCAGGATTAGGCTATCGTAATGGGCCAGCTGCCTTATGGTCCAGTGCAGGAGCCTGGCTTGGTATAGCTTTAATATACTTTATTGCTAAACGAATTCGAAATTTTGGGAAAATAACTGTACCTGATATTTTTGAAATTCGTTATGGTAATTTTGCTGCAGTTCTTGCAACAATAACCACTGTAATTGCATATACTACTATAGTTTCTTATCAATTTAGAGGGGGTGGCAAAGTTCTATCTATGGTCTCAAATGGAATGATATCCTTAGAGGCTGGTATAATCATTACAGCTGTTTTTGCTATTTCATACACTGTGCTTGCAGGAATGTTTTCTGTCGTTTATACTGATGTTGTTAATGGGGTACTAATGACTATAGGAGTGCTAGCAGCACTAGCAGTTATGATAATAAATATCGGCGGAGTAGGTGAGATGGTTCAAATTGCTTATCAGGCCGGTAAATGGAGCATGTTTGGCAATTGGGCAGCTGAAAGGTCTGGCGATATTTCAGGGCCAATCATTGCAATAAGTTTTTTTGTTCCTACGATGCTTTTGTTAATGGGCGATGCGAATATGTATCAAAGAATATTTAGCGCAAAAGATGGTGGCTCTGCTAAAAAAGCGGTTTTTTTTTGGGTCATTGGAGTAGTTATCTTAGAATCGAGTATATCCTTTTTAGGTTTAACAGGAAGTGTAGCAGCAGAAAAAGGTCTGCTCCCAGACTTAGTGCAAAATGAACAACAAGTAGTTTTTTTAGAGGCAATGAAAACTGGCTCTGAGCCCTTACCTAGTGACCTTTTGTCTGCTAGACAATCTGGAAGCGAGTCAGTTATTCCTGCAATTGCTATTCATGGTGGTCTTCCTTTGATAATCGGATTGATTTTAGTATCAACAATGATGGCAATCATTGTCTCTACAGCTGATTCGTTTTTATTGATTCCTGCTACCAACTTGACCAGAGATGTTTATCAAAAACACATAAATACTAGCGCTTCGGAAAAGCAGATTATTTTGGTAAGCAGGGCATTGGTTCTGATATTGGGATTAATTGCTTTTTTGTTAGTAAGTCAATTTAAAACAGTTTTAAACGCTGCATTTACTGCATACAATATTTATGGAGCATCATTAACTCCTTCATTGTTAGCTGCCTTTTTGTGGAAAAGGGCAACCAAAGAAGGAGCAGTAGCATCGATAATGACTGGAGCAAGTATTACTATTATTTGGACCTATTTTCTTCCAAATTGGAGTGGATTTAATAATTTAAATCCCTTTTTGCAGGAACTGACATATCCAGCTGCCGGGCTGTCGATATTAGTTCTTATTGTTGTTAGTTTATTTACGCCTGCTCCTAAAAAAGAAGTGTATGAACAGTTTTTCAATGATAGCAACAAAATTTAAATTCTATATACTTAACCCAATAATATGTTAAATCAAATTTTATGAGCTTAGTTAAATATAATTTTTTGTTAGTCATAATATTTTTTATTAATGTTGCTTTTTCTGAAAACATAGACACATTAAAATTAGAAAATATTGAAAAATTAAAATTAAAACTAGGATTAGATAGGCAAAGTGAATTTGATGAAAATGCTTTTAATCTTTTGGTGTATAAATTGGATTCTTTGAATATCAAAGATGAGCAGTTGATTGATGGTTATGAGTGGGGTGGAGGGCAAGCAGGATTTAAATCATATTTAAATAAAAACATAGATGTGTTGCTGGATTACTTCAATTCTGAAATATCTGAAATCGATAGTTTGAATAAGCAAATCATTCCAGATTCACTTAGGATAAATGAACAAATTTTAGTTAAGCAAGACTCCATTAAGCCCGTTCAAGATTTATTGGTGAAAGTATCTTCAACTGAAGTGGAGGAGCCTGTCCAAAAGAATGAGTCAAAGAAAGGGCTATTATCAGGATTAAGGATTGGTAGTGGTCTAAGAAAAGCACTGATAAAAGGTACATCGCTATCAAATCACTCTAGCTACGTTGAATCTGCTTTTTCTATTCGCACTCCAATTGGTATAAATATTGGCCCATTTATGACCAGAGTCGGATATGAAAGCGCAGGGTACTCATTTGAATCATCTGATGGTTTAGCAAAAAGTTATTTTGGGTCCTGCTCAGGAGTAGTTTTAAATATTGATCTATCAAAAATCATAAAAATAGGTGGGCAAAATATTATCAAAGAATTTATCATTGGACGACAGGATTACGATCACGGGTCAGGGTTTACTGCAGGATATAATTTAAATTTACTAATGGGCAAACTACCCTTTTCAATTTCTGTATCAAGTAGGTTTAACACGATTAATTTTTCAGATGGATCAGGCTCTTCCTATTATGGGTCATTATCAGCAGGACTTGGTTTAGATTTAAAATAAAATTTTATGTTTGAATCTTTAATATGATGAAGTATTTAAAATTATTTTTGATTTATGTTTCTTTAGCATTTTTTTCCGGTTGTGAAAAAAAAGAACTAGAAAATCAAGTAGTTGTTTTGCAAGATGAAGTAGATGAATTAGAAAGCGCACTTGATAACCTGCAAGGCGAAAATAAAGATCTTAAGGGAAGAATAGCTGAAATAAAAAAACTAGAAAAAGAGTTAAAATTACTCAGGGCTAAAATGGATAGTGTGGCCCAACTTCCTGGGACATTATACTCCCAGGCCCATGAATATTTTGAATTAGAAGATTATGATGCTTGTATGGATCTTTTGGTCGTTCTTTCAGAGAAATATCCTGATTGGGATAGAAAAAAAGTTGAAAAAAAATATGATGATGCTAACCGAAAAAAAAGAGAATTTGAAAAAGAGCAGTTAAGATTAAAAAAAGTAGAGGAGAGAAAACAGAAAAGAGCAGCTCAAATGCTAGATTCAATTAAAAATAATGTAGAATCTGTTTTTGATTCTAAAAGTGGTAAAACATATTATAGAACTTTAAGGTCAACTTTATGTCAAGTTGCACATACCATATCATTTGGTATTGAGCTATACTTAGTAGTTCATAAAGATGGCAATCGGGAATTCAGAATAAGATCAACGTATATTGATAAAAGTGGTTCAGATTATCATGATCCTCAATGGATGAATTATAATGAAATTGAGCTTTTAACAGATAACAATAAGCGTATATATGTAAATGTTGATGAGCGTAAAAAAGAGTTCATTGAATCAACTTTTATAAACCAGGAAAAATCAGATGATATTATCGATACAGATAAGATATTGAATTTTTTTGATGCAAATAGGATAAGGGTATATTTTAAAGGCAAATATTTATATGAGTTTGATATGACTTATGAACAGTTCAATGCATTTAGAGAAATATTGGCAAACTATGATTACATCTAATAATTTGTATAATGCAAATAATTTTTAACAAATTATAATACTCTGGCTCACTTTATGGTATTTAAAAATAAAATATTATATCTTTTAATTTTTATCATCATTTATTCGTGTGCTCCCAAACAAGTGGAAGTTGTTCCTCAAGAGCCCAGCAAAATTATACCTAACTGGTTAAGTGGTATCTCAAATGATAGTCTATTTTTGTATGGAGTATCAAAAGTTGAAAATAATAGTACTGTTAGCTCTGATAGTTTGGCTAGAGATAAAATAGTTAAAATGATCAAGGCTGATTTTTATATGTATTTAAGCAAAATTGATCAAAATCATGATTTAAACTTTAGCCAAAGTAAGGAACTATTTTGGGATGATAGGCGGGGAAAAATATTACAATATATTTCAATTTATGAGAATTATAATGATGGCAAGTATCAACATTCATTAGCTAGGTTTGATAAAGGTTCATATGTAAACGAATTTTATGAGGAATTTGCTAAAGTAGATCGATTGAACCTTGAAAGGATGAAAAGTATTGATAGCGTAATATCTGTAGATAATTTTAAAAATATAGCTGAAATATTAAACGAAACTGTTTTTCATACTGGCAGTAATGGTTTAATTGCTATGAATAATAAAGATAGTAGCGTTATCAGTTCATTAAAATATATAGAAAATTATTTAAATGGCATTAATAGTCGCATACAATTAAAGTTTGATTCAAAAGCTTTAAATGCAATGCCACTAGTAAATGAAAGAAGAAGAATAAATATATTAGCTATAGATGCTTTAACAGGGAAATCAATTGATGGAATGTGGTTTAATGTGATGTCAGCCGGTCATTATAATGTTGATAATTACAATGATGATTTGATAATAACAAAGAAAGATGGTTCAGTAGAATATCAGGTTCAAGCAATTGGTGATGAGCAAAATGGATATAAACTAATTTTTACAATATCTTATAAATCTATTTTAAAAAGCGATTTCATCTCTTTATTTAGGCCAAGGCCTGAAAGGCTCAGCTTATCAGTTATAAAAAACAATCCTAACATTTATTTTGAAAATACAATTAGTAATGTTGATAGCCTGATTAAAGATTCAGATGCTATTAATGCAATTAGAGAATGTTTTGAAGCAAAATACAATGGACGGTTTACCAGAAAAAAAGACAAATCAACAATCTCGCTGACTTTTGAAATAACGACAGTTGAAAACTCTGACAAAATAAGCAAAATTTATCCAAATTTTGTTCACTCTTCAGGTGCTCTAGTTTTAACAGATAATTGGACACAAAAAAATATATACTCCCAAAATATTTTTGAGTCTAGTGGTTCAGACTTTAATTCAGTTGAAAAAGCTGGAATAAATTCTTTAAAAAATTTAGCTAAAGTGGTAACATCGAAAATTTGCAGTTAATGTTTTGGCGAAATATGAGCCAATTTATTTTGGGGCTAGTCTTCGCGGCTACATTAATTTTTACTAATTCATGTAGCTCTACTCCTGAACCAGTAGCTGTAGCTACTAGGAAAATTGTTAGGGCGCCAACTTGGGTTCATGGAGTATCTTCCGATTTTAAAAAATGGTATGCAGTAGGAAAATCAGGAATAACAGATTCAATATCTTCTAAAGAAATTGCATTAGGTCTGATTAAAGATCAAATACATGAAAATGTTGATAAGGTTTTAAAACTAGAGTTTGATTTAGAAGATAGCTACATAGATAGTTTAGTTTATCAGATAATATCTAGAAGGATAGATTTAATAAACTCAAAGAAAAAAATTGATAGTACGTATAAGGATAAAAATTATAGTTATACTTTAATTAGCTTGGATAAAACTGATTACTATGATGAAATCCGTAATAGGTTAAGTACTTTTAATTTTAATAAAAAAAT
>CENJ01147530.1_pt1 | contig 13849 bp, 20 predicted proteins | sample 356161 | NCBI WGS metagenome assembly CENJ01 (sample SAMEA2619531, study PRJEB7988) | marine metagenome | biome: marine biome (ENVO:00000447); feature: surface water layer (ENVO:00002042); material: "saline water (ENVO:00002010), including plankton (ENVO:xxxxxxxx)" | depth 5 m
CCTGCTGTGTAAACACCGTTTTCAGAAGCGTCAGTTTGATCTTTTAAAAGAACTCTGTCGCCATCTGCAAGTGTTACACCATCAATAGTGTCACCTACGTTTAGATCTGAAGCAATAGTTACTGCCGCCGTAGAGGCTACTCTTACTGATTGCTTAACATCCAGACCGTTAATTGTCGCATCAACATATGATTTTGAAGCGGCGTCGTTTGCGTTAGCTGGTGTAGTTGCAACTCTTACATTTGATAGAGTTGAACCATCTGATGCTGTGAATTTGAAAAATGATGAACTTGAATCATAAATCAATCTACCACCAGACTTACCATATTGTACGTCAGAACCGACACCTTTCAAACCGTAGTTTTTAATGTCTGCCATTTTATTTCTCCCTTTATAGCAAAATAATCGTGACAATTAAGTCACATTAATATTATCTTCGTTATCGCCTTATTATTATTATTGCGGGAGGGTCTGCCTCATTGTTGTTTAAAGTGCCACTTTCGTTCGGAGTGGCTTCAAGTATTATTTACCATTTACCTTAAAAAATTAAGTAAATGCTTATATTTTTAAATCAAAAAAAAAGGGCGACACATTTCTGCATCGCCCTGTATAGTATATTAGTATTAAACTATTGTACCAAAATCTTGGTCTCCAGCATCATTAACTGCTGTTGCAGTAATACCACCAAGGTTATAGCTTGTTGATAAAATTACAGTGTGTTCCAGTCCAGCACCGTGATTTGGAAAGCTACTAGCCGCGGCAGTGATTACGCCCCAGTTTGTTAAATCTCTTAAGTCAACAGTTTTTTTGACATCCCAGTCAATTCCTAAACCGTTATACTTGCCAAGACCTGATAGTCCAGCTAGGTTATAATATCTAAATGAGTTTGCCATTTTCTATCCTCCTACTGTTCCACCAATTACATTAAGTTCACGAGTACTTCGATTACACCTTCTTCGCCATCAAAATCTTCGATAGCTTTACCAATCATAGCACCACCTTTATAGTCACCTGCCATAGCATAACCTGGCTTACCAGATGCCATTAGCATGTCACCTTTTGAAATTTTACCTGTAACTTTACATGGTACTCTTCCTGAAAGTGCTACATATGGATGAGTTGCATCATCGCCTGCATCTTTGTTCATCATAAACGCAGGTGCTGTAGATATAATACCTGCAACCTTAGTGTCGGCTTCCATTGCACATTTTGTAATTTCTGCGTCGCCACCAAAACAAACAACATCACCAGCTTCCATTGGCATATCTGAATGATATCTTTCTGCCAAGTCCGCATACTGAGCCGCTGTTGCTGTACCAGTTAATGTGTTAACTCTTAAGTTAGCATATCCTGATACTGTTGCGTTACCAACTGTAGTTCCATCTTCTGGTGTTGAAATGAATGCGAATGTATCTTCTGACTCATCCCAAATTACAGCTTGGTTAGTATCTGCACCTCTTTCGAAAACGATACCTAAGTCGTTTGCGTTAGAGCCTGATGCATTTTTTTGTAAAATAATTAAAGGATCATTTACTGTTAGTGTAGTTGAGTTTACAGAAGTAGTAGTACCGTTAACTGTTAAGTCACCAGTAATTGTTACTGAACCTGCCGCTGTTACATCGTCAGCAAAGTTAATTTTACCTGTACCTGTTGTTACAAGGTTTAGGTTTTCATCTGTTGCTGAGTTAGTAATAGAAGAACCTTCTGTTTTAACATTACCTACTTGCCATGCACCTGTAACTTTTTTAGTTGAGTTAAGTGCCACGTTAGCGTTGAATTCTATTTCTCCGCCAGCCGCTGTTTGTAATTGTAGGTCACCTGTTCCTGTTGTTGCTAGTTTCAAGTTTTGGTTTGTATCAGTTGTTAAAGTGATCGTACCTGAATCGTCATGAATAACTTGTTTACCGTTAACATATAGTGAACCTTGTGATACGTATACGTCTTTCCATTGTGCTGTTGAGGCACCTAAGTCAAAACCTGTTGTACCGTTTGAGTTTACAGCTGGTAAGAATGCTGTTGATGTTATTTTACCAACTAGTGTTCCGCCTGCTGTGAACTGGATTTCATCGTTATCTGTTGATGCTTCAACTTTTACATGAGTATCAGAATCCGCGTCAATGATAGAGTTAGATGAAAGATTGTCTACGGATGATTTCGTAGCTAATTCAGTACCACCTGCTGTTGAACCGTCATGTACGTGAATAGAATTATTCGACGTATTAACTGTTACCTCACCCACTAAACCTGTGAATGAAGAGTGCTCAGCAGAAGTACCTCTTCTTAATTGAATTGCATAATTTGCCATGTTTCTCTGCTCCTATCGATAGTCACGTTAAATTGCTTTAACGTTATTTTTTGCTCCCATAATATTATTATGGTTATTAGTAATTACTATTGATTCTTACCAAATTTTGTGTTATTATTATGTAGTAGTAAGTATCAAACTTATTTAAGTTAAATAAGCATATAATAAAATACTTACATAACTAGTACAAAGGGTAGCAATGAAAGAAATTAAACTAGTCTGGGACAATTGGAGTGAAAAAAATACTCCTATGCCAAACGGACTACATCACAAGTACCGTACTGACTGGGTCAACGAGTACAAAAATCGTTATGATATTAATGTGCTAACACGCTTCATACCATATGACAGATATAGTCTTGGGTTTTTTCCTCTACTGCTATCTCAGTGTAACATTACTTATGATAACATACGTCCAGATCAAGTAAACGATAATGAAAATTGTGAATTTTGGTATGTCATGGAACCTAACCATATGGACGTTAGTTTGATAACTGAAAACATGTTTGGTTGTATAGATTGGAAAACTATTAAACTACTCAGAGAAAAGAAAATGAAGATAGTATTTTATTATGCCTACGAGGCTTTTCCTTTTTGGCAAGTAGACTGGATGAGAATGTTACAGAGATCACTAGGATGGTTACAAATTCCAAGTTCGCAATTTGTATTAATATTTGGAGATCTTAATGTTGGAGAAAATTATAAACAATACGTAGAAAATCATGAACAGTATTATGGTTACATTTTTGAAAATATATTTGTGTTTGATCATTTTGGTTGGGAGTTGCACGACTATCTTAAAACTTTTGTAATGACCAATCCTGACCAAACAGAAATACTACCAGCAACTGAACAAATCAGAGATCATAAAAGATCACATAAGTTTCTTTATCTTAATGGTGGAGGACGACCACATAGAAAATATTTGATAACAGAATTACAAAGACAAAATGTACTCAAAGATGGTTTATGGAGCTATTTAAACAAGTTTGACATTCCGTATGAACCAGGTGATTACTGTTACTGGCCTACAAAAAAATTTAAACAAGATCCTTCCTATTTAGAAATGGTTAAATATCATAAAGAACATGGAAATAATATTGAAGAAAAACATCTTGATGTTAATGCAGAAAACGATGCTTGGCATAATAGAGGAATGACAGCAGACCATTACAAAGAAACTTATTTTAATGTAGTTAGTGAAACTTGGCCTGCAGATCCAAGTTTCTTTGTTACTGAAAAAATATTCAAACCAATAGTTAATCTACAACCTTTTATTGTTTGTGGACTACCAGGTGTAATAAAATATCTCAAAGATAGAGGATATGAAACATGGAATGATTGGTTTACAGAAGATTATGATAGTACATTAGGAGTTCCACAAAGAATGCATATAGTATCAAAAGAAATAACAAGAGTTGCTCAAAAATCAAATGATGAACTTCATGAACAATATAAACTTTCTTGGGAAAAACTTTTACATAATAGAAATCATTTTTTCAATTATGATCATACTCAAGGTTTTAAAGAATTAATACAAGGAATAATAAAATTAACATGATAATATGGGGTATTACTGCACTAGGACATGATGCATCAATCACAGTTCTTAATAAAGGCCAAATACTTTTTGCGGCACACAGTGAACGTTACAGTAGAATTAAAAATGATGAAAATCTTAATAATGAAATTGTTGAAGAAGCATTAAGATTTGGTCATCCAGATAAAATTGTTTGGTACGAAAAACCTATCGTTAAAAAGGTAAGACAGGCTGTTGCTGGACAATGGGAAGAAGTATGGGACAAAAACAAGTTACCAAAAAATTATTTAAAAAAGTTTTTTGAAAAAGTACCACCAATTGAATATGCATTACATCATAAATCTCATGCGGCCGCTGGTGCATTTACATCACCATTTAAAGAAGCCACAGTAGTTGTTCTTGATGCTATTGGTGAATTCAATACTTGTTCTGTTTGGAAATATGAATATCCAAATAAATTAAAAAAGATTAGAGCAGAAAACTATCCTCATAGTTTTGGACTTTTATATTCTGCATTTACTCAACGTTGTGATTTAAAACCAAACGAAGAAGAATATATTATGATGGGCATGTCAGCTTACGGTAAACCTTCTTATGTAAATCAAATCAAAAATGATTTTATTGAATCAATCTATCCTTTTAAATTAAAATCAAATCCACATGTTGGCATTGATGATTATCTAATAAAATGGCCTTTAAGAAACAAAGAGCATTATCCTAGTCATGAAGATATTGCTTGTTCAATTCAAGCTATTGCCGATGAAGTTATTGTTGAATACTGTAGTAAAGCAATGGCTGAAGTTGGATCTAAAAATTTAGTGTTTATGGGAGGCGTTGCTCTTAATTGTGTTTCTAATGAAAAACTTTTAGATATATGTGATTCAATTTGGATTATGCCTAATCCAGGTGATGCAGGTAACTCTTTAGGAGCGGCCGCACTTGGTTACGGAGGAGTTGTACGTTGGGACGGTCCATTCTTAGGAAGTTTAATTGGTGGAGCATATCCTGTAAATGAAATCATAAACGAATTAGAAAAAAATAAAATATGTGGAGTTGCAAATGGTAGAGCTGAATTTGGTCCTCGTGCATTAGGTAACAGAAGTTTGTTAGCTGATCCAAGAGGTGAAGAAGTAAAAGATAAAGTAAATGAAATTAAAAAAAGACAAAAGTTTAGACCGTTTGCTCCAGCAATTTTATCAGAACATCTAGATAAATATTTTGAAGTAAACACAGACCAAAGCCCATATATGCAGTTTGTAGCCAAAGCAAAACCAGAAACAATTAAAAAGTTTCCAGCTATTATTCATGCTGATGGAACATCAAGAGTTCAAACAGTAACCAAATTTGATAATCCAGGTTTTAGACAACTGTTATCGAGTTGGTATAAAAAAACAGGTTGTCCAATGTTGTTGAACACATCATTGAATATTAGAGGAGAGCCTTTAGTTAACAACGAAAAACATGCGAAAGCATTTGAAGAAAAATATAATGTAAAAGTATTCACAAAAGGATGGAAGTTATAATGAGAAAAAAAGTTGCAATGATTGGTGTAGGTAAACTAGGTGAACCTTGTGCTGAAGCCATGTCAGAATATCATGACGTTGTAGGTTACGATGTCTTACCAAGAACACCACAGTTTCCAATGAAAGAAACAATTAAAGAAGCAGTAGCAGAAAAAGATTTAATTTTTATTGCGGCTCCTACTCCACACAATCCAAAGTATGATGGTAGAGAACCTACTGCACATTTAGATAATAAAGATTTTGATTATACTATTGTGAAAGAAATTTTATCTGAAGTAAACAAACACGTCAATCAAAAACAATTAGTAATTTTAATATCAACAGTACTTCCAGGTACAGTTAGAAGAGAATTAAGACCTTTGATTACTAATGCAAGATTTGTTTACAATCCTTATTTAATTGCAATGGGAACAGTTAAATGGGATTTCTTAAATCCAGAAATGATTATGATTGGCACCGAAGATGGATCAACAACTGGTGATGCAAAAGAACTTGTAGACTTTTATAAAACAATGATGCAAAATGATCCAAGATATGAAATTGGTACATGGGATGAATGTGAATGTATCAAAGTATTTTATAATACATTTATATCAGCAAAACTTTCATTAGTAAACATGATTCAAGATGTAGCTGAAAAACAAGGAAACATTAATGTAGATATTGTAACACATGCTCTTGCAAAATCAGATCAAAGAATTATGGGACCAAAATACATGACAGCTGGTATGGGAGATGGAGGTGCTTGTCACCCAAGAGATAATATTGCTTTAAGATTTATGGCAGATAATTTAGGATTAGGATATGATTTGTTTGATGCTGTAATGAAAGCAAGAGAAATACAAGCTGAAAATCTTGCCAAAAAATTAGTTAGCTATAATAATCCAGTTGTTATTGTAGGAAAAGCATACAAGCCAAATGTCAAATACGTTGATGGTTCTTACAGTATTCTTGTAGGACATTATGTTAAAGAATCAGGACAAAAATTATTTTATCATGATCCACTTTGTGGTGAAACTGCACCTGAAACAAATGGTCCATACACTTACTTAATGGCACATGATCCAGATGTTGCATTTTTAATGAGTAAGAAACCAACTGAAGGTGAAGACATTACTATTAATTTCCAACCAGGTTCAACCATAGTTGATCCATGGAGAAAAATGAAACACGTTGAAGGATGTGAAGTAGTATCATACGGCAACACAAGAACCAAGCCAGTAGCTGAAGTTTTTGAATTTCCTGTCACACAAGAAGTTAATAAATAACTTTATGCGTTACAGTGACTTATTACAGCTCGTAGAAGCGAGTGGAATCATTAATAGAAAAGCAGGAGATACTTTTATTAGTATTTCTAATCCTGATGACATAATCACATATGATGGTGAATATAAAGTTTATCCTGAAGATAAAGCTCAATTTGAAACACCAGACGAACGTAATCAAAAAATTGCAGAAATTAAACAACAATACAAAGACGTTGTTGAAACCAATATACCAAACTCTTCATCACTATCATTTGCTACTGTTGTCTTTACTACAGCAAAGAAAACAAAAAAAATGTTCATTAGATATTTTAGAGATACAAACGTTGCACTAACACCAGGCAGATGGGAAAATAAAAATATTACAGGTTATTCAGCAGGTTTTAAATCAGCTGTTAAAAATGTTAGTAACTTTAAACCAGGTAAACTTTATCCTCCACATAACAAAAGAAGTGCAATGGATGTCAAAACAGTATTAGGTCATATTAAAGAACTTGGTGATGATTTATATGATCCAATTGCAAAGATGATGCAAACTAAACAACTTCCTGTTTTTAAAAATCAAGCAGAGAGAGAAGAAGAAATAAGAGATTACTTAGGTGAATCAATTCAACCTTTAGCTATTATTATAGGAGCATCAGGTATTGATGGTCCATACAAAGAAGCTGAACCTTTATTAGGGGGTGCTGGTTTTAAAAGTTGTAATATGTTTTACCCAGCAGAACAAAATAATCCATTGTGTGATTCCTATCTGATTGCACCTAACGGATTAGAAATAGGCATCAGTTCAAAAGGTGCTGATGGGGCCAATGCTAGTGTTAAAAATCTTAAAGACACTATTGACAAGTTAAGAAAAAATGATCCATCAAATCCAATTTTAACTGAAAACAAAAAAGCCGTTGATGTAGTTGAATACTTAGGTAGCACAGAAGTATCGGCTATAAAAGGTCCTATAGAACTTGCTAAGAAAGAAAAATTAATAACTGAGCAACAAGCAAACATTTTATATGAGTTACATAGCACAAGAAGTCAAGCACAGAATATTGAAGACTATCCAGAAATGCAAAATATATATGATGCATTTGGATTTAAGAATGATCCAGAAAACTTAAGAAAGTTTAGATTAAGATTTGGATTATTGGCCAATGTGGCCAAAATGGTTGCCGCACATTATAACAACATGGCTGAATTTCAAGAAGGCGGAATAAAACTATTGAACCAATCATCAATTATACAGGCTTACACCTTTACAAAAAAAGATGGAAACGATGTAGCGGTGAATAGAATTAATACAATATATCCACCAAACTTCCAAGGAACAATTCAACTTGATGGTGGAAAAAACTATACTGGCAATGCTAACGTGGGTAAAATTGCTTTTAAATTTAAGAAAGCAAAATAAGAAAAAAATGAAATTACAAGATTACATGTTCGCGATAACTCTGATTACTATTATCATTTTTTATGGTATTTGGGAATTAAAAGATTTTGACAATAGACAAACTGTATGGCCAGCAGAAAAAACTTATATAAGTTACGGAAGTTACGATCGTGCTGACACTGGAGAAATTACTATTGTCAATGAACTAGGCAAATCATTGTATCCAGGAAATCCAATACAAACACAATGGAAAATAACTAACACAGGCAAAGAACCATGGACCGGTTGGATGACTGTGGTTGTTGATAAATCAGACAAGCTACTAATAACTTATGTAAAATTTGTTAACATAAGAAAAAAGTTTACAATAGATCCTGGTGAGACAATACTTGTAGATATTTTAGGATTTATAGATCCTGAAATCACTCTTACTAATTTACAAACCAAATACATTAACAAATCAATTATAGTAAACCTAGCCTTGTATGAAGACACAATATTTGATCGTTTGTTTTGGAATACCAGAAGTGTTTATTATTTCTATGAATACTTTGATAGATCAACAAATGATTTCATTAATAGACACTACATAGAAGTTCCAAAGAAATGTCAAGAAGTTGTAGACACAATGGAAAAACATAGTTACCTACCATGGGTATGTTCGCGTGTTAAATTTAATAAGCCAGAACACTTATCAAAATTATACTTTTCATCAATGGATGGAGCCGTGGATACAGGTCTAAGTCCAGACGATTCCACATCTAGTTATTACTGGGGCGCCCCGTAAACTTTATTTTTTAAATGGATTTTTAATTTTAGCTGTTAAGACTTTGATACCATCGACAGGTTTCATAACAGCACCTTTCACAGATGAACCTGCGTTTTTGCCTGCTTTCTTAACCTTGTTTCCAGTTGCTTTTACTGAATCTTTGGCTTTGTTGAACGATGATTTAATTTTATCAAACATAAAATATTTCTCCCTCTAGCATTATTTATCCACCTATAACCATCCAATACACCAGTCTTGGTGGTAACCATTGAAATATCCAAGCACGTATACTGTATATTTGTACCAGCTCTTTCATTAAAAGTTCGTCTGCGTTTTTGTGCCATACAGACCATGTTGGATATGAACTCTGCGTGAAACGTACATCAAATTTGCTGGCATCCATAGGATCATGCAACACTCTGACTGAATGATGTTTATATGTTTTGTATATGATTTGCTTTTTAATCACACGCACTTTCTCCTTTAAAGTGCGTTCCTTCGGATTCCCTACTTCCGTCCTATATGTTTGCTTGGATGAACGTAAAAATATTTAGCAATATAGTCAAAAAAAAGCCCCGGACTAGTGATACACGATTGTATCTGCCGGGGTAAACAAAAATAGTTTTTTGTCTGTTGTTTTATACGGAACGTCAACGACAGATTTTAAAAGCATTTTTAAACCTAAGTCGCTTACTGTCTTGTTCCAAAGGCACTGTTTATATCCTATCAAAGGAAGCCTTTCAAAGTGTAAGCCTTTTTAAATGCATCTGCATCGCTTACCAACGAAAGCCTTTTTAAACTAACTAGAGTCGCTTTCTTAAACACTTGCTAAAGCATTTTTAAACCTGAGTCGCTTTGTGATGCAAGTGTATGTAATTATGATCCAGATCATGTCGTAAACGTACCACATAAACATAAATATTGCTTTGATGCACAAGAGGAAAAAACGTCAAAACAAGCCCAAGCATCGTCGTTCCGAATTCGAACATTACCAACCACGCAACGCACTCACACGTTACTACGCCAAATACATCTACAAGGATAAAAACAAATAATTAAGGCACAGCCTTTATGTGCGGGGTTTACTCCGTGCTTAGGCCCCTCGGCGGTTATCATGAGTAATAGGTATTCAATTTCGTTTATTCTACTAGATCGGGCAGGCCAACGGTTCAACAGATATCTCTTTAATCTATCAAACCGTCATTTAGGCTATCCAGAATACATCTAGTCTAGGAGTCATGATCCAGATTCATCAGATTACTGTCACTGTAATCACAGTAGTCAAAAGTACTAACCCTACTCCAAGACTTGCTGTAAGGTGCTTAAAATGTGTTTAAAAGGTGTTTTTAACGTGTATATAAGCTAGATCATTCTCCACAGCCCCTTAACGGTGGATCACGCTCAAGAGGGCGTGGTGGGTTCCGCGGCGTTTTCACATACATTGCTCTCTTACAATAAGCGGGGTCACATACATTGGTTGTATGCTATTTGCTGAGCCTGTCAACAATACGGTCATGTAATGAAATTCTTTGCTTTATCATAAAGCCTTTTGCACCATTATATGGATTTTGCATATAACTTTCGTTTACCCAATAACGTTTGAAAAGAACTACTTCTCCATCATCAAGTTTGACTGGATACCAAGCAAACAACTTTCTCCATCTTGATTCCCATTGTGGAAGATTCATTTTTTGCTCACCCCAATTTCCTATATAATTGAAATCTATTTTCTGTGCTACTCTTGACAACCACAGCAACAACTATATTTTCCAACTCTTTAACTGATCCTTTGTGGGCTTCATTGGTTTGAGCTTTTCTATTTTGCCACCCTTTTCCAAAAACTTTTTCATCTTTTCGTCTAACTGTTTTTGTAATTCTTCTGGTGATGGTTTTACGTAATCTTTTTTAACACTCATAAATGTTTATCTACGCAGAAATTTTCTTGCGGCTTCAATAGGATTTTTTAGTCCTTCATATGTGTCATCAATAAAACCTATGTGTTTTTCTAACTTGGCTGATAAAACATCTATTGATGATTGTAGTTTGTCTATCTTGTTTTCAAGTCTATCAATATCTCCTCTTACAACAGACCTACGTTTTTCTAGTTCTTCACTCATTGTTTCCTCATGTTTTTAGTATTACGGGATATGGTTTTGCTTTCTTTTTTGTCTTTTTTGCTTTCTTTATCTTTTTAATTTCTTTATCTAAGTTTGCTTTCCAATCAAGTTTTGATAATCTAAAACTCAATGCTTTTTTCTCACCCTTGTTTGTAACTATAACAGGTTGACCATGTTGATCTAGTTTTATATCTTTAATTTCAGATCTGACATTCTTAAAACGTCCAAGATCAATTTTATCTCCAACCTTTAATTCTATTATAAATTTTTCCATTGTTCTTCTAATATATTATTTGTTGCTTCAACTAATTCTCTTGTAGAATAGTTTCCATTAATCTTTTTATCTATGTCTTTTCTATAGTTTCCTTTTTCAGGAATAACATGGCGTACTCCTCCTCTTGGATCAGCCATGTCCCCTTTTCTTCGTGGTATTAAATGTACATGGGGCCACATTACTGTCTGGCCAGCATTTTCTCCTATGTTTTGTCCAATATTATATGCGTCACAATAACCTTTCTGAACCCAGTCATAACCCCAATCATAAGCGGCTTTGTAACACTTGGCTAGGCTATCCCAGTTTTTTTCTTTAGGTACAAATAAAATATGTCCTTCAGTAACAGGGAAGCCATCCTTGAAAGCTATCCAGTCTCTAGTATCTACTACAACATCTTTCCAAGGAATATCTTCAAAATTCATTTTGGCATTACCTCAATAAACCTATCAATTCTAAAACTTCTCCAACCATTAGCATTTGTGTCCCATACACTGAGAACTTCAATGTTAACATCTCTAACTTTTTTCTGAGATGGTTTATCATCATTTGTTGCTGGTGGAAGAACACTTTCTTGAAGTGTACAAGTCATAATTCTTTCATCACCATTAAGTTTATTAAATCTCACTGTCAAAGTTTCTTTCTTCAGTTTGTCAACAAGATCATTCCTAATTGCTTCAATTTCTTGTGCTTCCATAATTTTTATCTTCTCTAAATACATTATAATTTATACTCAAAATTCTGTGTTGAATCATTAATAGCAATTTGTTTGGCTCCATTACTAATATGAAAATGTGTTGCCATAGGCGTAAGAGGTGATAAGGTTACCAATCTCTCTGTTTGCTTTCTTTCATTAACTAAAAATTCATGCAACTTGTTAATAATTTCTCTTCCGGCGCCTCTTTTACGAGACCAAACTGTATAAGCAATAGCAATTACACCTGTCTGCTGATCTTGACATGCAACTTGACTCATGTAATCCATTTCTCTAACAGTTATAGGAACTTCGTTTGTATATGCTACACAAACTATTGCTTCAATATTATCTTCATACTTTAATCCATATATCCTCCTCTGTGATGATAATCTCCAATCTAAAGTTAATTCTGGTCTTACAGGATCTTCAGATACATCAATATCATCAAGCTCTACTAATTCTGTACCTTTTACCCACTTAAAAAAATTGTCAACTTGATCTTTAAATTTTTTCATACTCTCAAGCCTTAGCCCTTCTTTTTCTTTTTCGTTTAGTATTATTTACTCCTGGGTTTTCTCTCATAAACTTTTCTACTTCAATTCTTTTTTGTTGAGCTTCATCCCATATTTTTTTACGTTTTGCTTTATAGATTTCAATGTCTTCATTAGTATGATATCTTTCTTTGCATTTTAACTTGTCCCATTCTTTGCGAGTCATTTTCATTTTTGTTTCGCAAACTGGTGCCGCCATGTATACATGTTTTGTTCCAACAAGTACCCACAACATTCTTTGACCGCAGAGAGGGAACTTGTTGTCGAACAAGCCCACTTCCCATCGTTCTGCTGTTTTCCATTTTTTCTGTTTAGGCGGATGCGATACTGACATTATCACCCTCTATCATTACAGGATTGGTTCCTGTTTTGATTTGCAGTTTCTTAATAATGTCTTCAACATCTTGCTCTGAAAGAAAACCTTTTACAGTATCTCCTTCCGCAGTAATGCCTGAAACCTCTATCATGTTATCATTAGTATCATCAAACACACCAATTTCATACAAGCCTTTTTGATTGCCATATGATCCAGAATGTTTAACTACACTTAAATTCAAGTGTCCAAAATTGATCTTTGCTGATACACCATCAAGAAAGGATTCAAATTTTATATCACTAAATTTCATCATAATATCACCTATTTGTTTATTTTAATATTACTTGAATATACAAGTACTGTCAACCGATAAAGTTGGCCTGCCCGGAGAGATTCGAACTCCCGACCCACGGCTTAGAAGGCCGTTGCTCTGTCCAGCTGAGCTACGGGCAGAATCCTTTTAATTGGTTTTTCGGGTACGGTCGTAATCAAAAAACTCTTGATCAGTTATGTAAAAATCACTATCTCTGTCGTAGTATCTACCAACAGCCTTATCGTAGTAAAGTACCTTGCCAGATCTGGTCATAAAAGGACCTTCCATATCTGGAATCTTTGTGTACCTTTCTTCATCAATTTGATTTAAAACTATAACTGCCATAACACTCTCCTAAATTTGGCAGAGGACCAAGGAATTGAACCCTGTCTTGCTGGGTTGGAGCCAGCCGTGCTACCGTAACACTTGTCCCCTATTGAATTACTAAAGTTCCTTCTACTGTTTGCATTCTATATGCCATTTCTTCAAACATCAAATTCATAACATATAAAATTTCTTCACTAGTTATATCATCAACTGTATTACTATGAATAGCAGTAATAATACGATCCATATCTTCTTCAGTTAATTCAAGATCTTCAAAAGGATCTTGATCTATATCGTAATATTTTATTGCCATTTTGATTCTTCTTTCTCTATAAGTTTATAATATTATAGTAACACAGATTATTAGGAGGCTTCTCAATTTCATCAACCTAGTCGAGCAATGCCCCCTATGACTAGGTTGGGTAGTTTCTATATTTCGGTCTATGATTCCCTGAGTCCTACCAGACTTGTAAAT